>CEUS01165935.1_pt1 | contig 17601 bp, 27 predicted proteins | sample 427031 | NCBI WGS metagenome assembly CEUS01 (sample SAMEA2622837, study PRJEB7988) | marine metagenome | biome: marine biome (ENVO:00000447); feature: marine epipelagic mixed layer (ENVO:xxxxxxxxx); material: "saline water (ENVO:00002010), including plankton (ENVO:xxxxxxxx)" | depth 140 m | reverse complement strand
TTTAAAGAAGGTTTAACAGCTTTAGAATATTTTAATTCAACACACGGCGCAAGAAAGGGGTTGGCTGATACTGCTTTAAAAACAGCAAATTCAGGATATTTAACAAGAAGGCTTTGTGACGTTTCACAAGATATTTCAATAACAAAAACAGAATGTGACTGTAAGACAAAAAATTGTCTTACTATGAGTGAAATTATTGAAGGTGGGAATGTTATTGTAAGTTTATCAGAAAGAGTTCTTGGAAGAGTAGCATTTAATGATATTAAGCATCCTATTACAGGAGAAGTAATTGTTAAGAAAAAACAAATGATTGATGAAATGTTATGTGAGAAAATTGACTCTGCGGGTGTTAAGTCAGTTAAAGTTTATTCTGTTATTACATGTGAATCTAAAAATGGTGTTTGTGCCATGTCGTATGGAAGAGATCTTTCTAGAGGTAAATTAGTAAGCGAAGGTGAAGCCATAGGAATGATAGCTGCTCAATCCATTGGTGAGCCTGGAACTCAGCTTACAATGAGAACTTTCCATGTTGGTGGTACAGCTCAAATTAAAGAAGATTCATCTGTGATAGCTCATTCAACAGGAATAATTAAAATTATAAATAAAAATATTATCGAAGATTCAAGAAAAAACAGAATTATTATGGGAAGAAATACTCAAATATCAATTGAAGATAAAACAGGACGTCAATTAGCTGTTTATAAAGTTCCTTATGGAGCTAAGCTTTACTTTGACAACAACGATAATGTCGAAAAAGGAAAAAAAATATGTGAGTGGGATCCGTATACAATGCCAGTTATTGCAGAAAAAGATGGCTTAGCAAGTTATATGGATTTGGTTGATGGAGTTTCTTTAGCCGAAACTGTTGATGATGCAACAGGCATTTCATCCAAGTCAGTAATTGACTGGAGATCACAATCTAAAAATGTTGAATTAAAACCTAGAATTACTTTAAGAGATGAAAAAGGAAATGTAATTAAAAAAGCTGATGATAACGAAGCTAGGTATTATTTGGTTCCAGATTCAATTTTATCCATTAAAGATGGTCAAAAAGTTAAAGCAGGCGATGTACTTGCTAGACTACCAAAAGAAACATCAAAGACTAAAGATATTACTGGAGGTCTTCCTAGAGTTGCTGAATTGTTTGAAGCTAGAAGACCTAAGGATAGTGCAATTATCGCAGAAAATGATGGCACCATTGAATTTGGAAAAGAACTAAGAGGTAAACTTAAGGTTTCAATAATAAGTACTGATGGAACTTCTTCATCTTATTTAATACCCAAGGGCAAACATATTAATTTTAACCAAGGCGAAAAAATTAAAAAAGGAGAATATTTATTAGATGGCAATCCTGCTCCGCATGATATTCTTAGAATTTTAGGTATTGAAAGCTTAACCGAGTATTTTGTAAATGAAGTTCAGGAAGTTTATAGACTTCAAGGAGTAGTTATTAATGACAAACATATAGAAACTATATTAAGACAGATGTTGAAAAAAATTAATATTAAAGAAGTTGGTGATTCAAACTATCTTCTTGGAGAAGTAATCGAAAAGATTGAGTTTGATAACAAAAATGACGAACTTAAAAAAGCGGGAAAAAAATTGGCAGTGGGCGAAAGAATTCTTTTGGGTATTACTAAAGCTTCTCTACAAACTAATTCGTTTATTTCAGCAGCCTCATTTCAAGAAACTACAAAAGTACTTACAGATGCTGCTATAAGAGGAAAAGTTGATAACCTTAAAGGCTTAAAAGAAAATGTTATTGTTGGAAGACTTATACCAGCTGGTACAGGATATACTAAAATTAGATGGAAAGACTCAGCGGATATTCGTGATAAAGCTTTAATAGATGATGAAAAGTCCAAAGAATCTGAAAAGCAACTTCCTTCTAATTAAAAAGATTATTTTTTAAGGTAATAATTCTCTTTTTTTAACCTACTTGAGTGTTGACTTTATCAATATCAGCGAGTAATTTAGCGCAAATTTGATGGTTAGAAGTGAGGTTGTATTAGCCTTATACCCTAGCTAAAATTGACTGAACGAAGAACAAATTCACTCCGTAATCATCAAAAAATTATATAAAAAATTATGCCAACTATTAACCAGTTGATAAAAAGATCGAGAATTAAACCTAAGGTGAGAAGTAAAGTTCCTGCCCTGGAACAATCTCCCCAAAAAAGAGGTGTGTGTACAAAAGTTTACACAACAACTCCAAAGAAACCAAATTCAGCTTTAAGAAAAGTTGCTCGGGTAAGACTATCAAATGGACATGAAGTTACATGCTATATTCCAGGAGAGGGTCATAATTTACAAGAACACTCAGTTGTTTTAATTAGGGGTGGTAGAGTAAAAGATTTACCTGGAGTTAGGTATCATATTTTACGAGGAAATCTGGATACGCAAGGAGTTACTTCAAGAAAACAACAAAGATCAAAATACGGCGCTAAAAAACCAAAATAACTATATGTCCAGAAAAAGTAAAGCACCTAGAAGAATTTCCTATCCAGATCCTAAGTATAGATCATTAATATTATCAAAGTTTATTAATTTTGTAATGTATGATGGTAAAAAAGTTACTGCTGAGAAAATCATTTATAAAGCTCTTGATCAAATTAAAAGCAAAACAAAAAATGATCCAATAAAAATTTTTAATGATGCAATAAATAATATTAGACCGAATCTAGAAGTTAGATCAAGAAGAGTAGGTGGAGCTACATATCAAGTTCCAGTGGAAGTTAAAACAAAAAGATCCCAAACTTTAGCACTAAGATGGTTATTAGAAGCAACAAGAAAAAGAAAAAATAAAACGATGTCTGATAAACTTTTTAACGAATTAATGGAAGCTTCACAAAATAAAGGATCTGCTATAAAAAAAAGAGAGGACACACATAAAATGGCAGAGTCAAATAAAGCATTTGCACATTATAGGTGGTAACCATGGCTAGAACTCATAATTTAGAAAAATATAGAAACATTGGAATCATGGCTCATATAGATGCTGGTAAAACTACCACAACAGAAAGAATATTATACTACACTGGAAAAAGTCACAAAATTGGAGAAGTGCATGATGGGGCAGCTACAATGGACTGGATGGAACAAGAACAAGAGAGAGGAATTACAATAACGTCAGCAGCCACCACATGCTTTTGGAGAGAACATAGAATTAATATAATAGATACACCTGGACACGTAGATTTTACGATTGAAGTTGAAAGATCACTTAAAGTTTTGGATGGTGCCGTAGCTGTTTTTGATGGTGTAGCTGGCGTTGAACCTCAGTCAGAAACTGTTTGGAGACAAGCAGACAAATATAAAGTACCAAGACTTTGTTTCATAAATAAATTAGATAGAACAGGGGCAAATTTCTTTATGTGTGTTGATATGATAAAGGAACGCCTTGGAGCAAAACCATTAGTATTGCAAATACCTGTTGGCATAGAATCTTCATTAAAAGGTGTAGTAGATTTAATAAAGATGAAAGCAGTATTATGGAAAGAGGAAAAACTAGGTGCAGAATTTGAATATGTTGAAATACCCAGTGAACTTCATGAGCAAGCAAAAAAATATAGAAAAGAATTAGTAGAAACTGCTGTTGAACAAGACGAAAAGCTTATGGAGGACTATTTAAATGGTAAAGAAATATCCGAGGCTGATTTAATAGCATGTGTTAGAAAAGGATGTTTAAAATTTGAATTTGTGCCTGTATTAACGGGATCAGCTTTTAAAAATAAAGGTGTTCAGCCTTTACTGGATGCTGTTGTTGATTTTTTACCAAGTCCTCTTGATATAGGATCTATTAAAGGCACCAAACCTGACTCTAAAGATGAAATTGAAAGAAAATTTGATGACAAAGAACCTTTTTCAGCACTGGCTTTTAAAGTAGCAACAGACCCATTTGTTGGAACTTTAACATTTATAAGAATTTATTCTGGTACATTAAAAACTGGTACTGGAATTTATAATACATCAAAAGATAAAGAGGAAAGAGTAGGTAGAATGCTATTAATGCACGCAAATAGCAGAGAAGATGTTAAAGAAGCAAATACAGGAGATATAGTAGCTTTAGCTGGACTTAAATATACAATTACAGGACACACTTTATGTGATGAAGATAGTCCTGTTGTATTGGAACCAATGGAATTTCCTGATCCGGTTCTTGAAATTGCTGTTGAACCCAAAACAAAAGGTGACCAAGAAAAAATGGGTGAAGCACTAGGTAGACTAGCAAGAGAGGACCCTTCATTCAGAGTTACTTCTGATGAGGAGTCTGGACAAACAATAATTAAAGGTATGGGTGAACTTCATTTGGATATTATTGTTGATAGAATGAAAAGAGAATTTAAAGTCGAAGCAAATATTGGTGCACCACAGGTAGCTTATAGAGAAACTATTTTAAAATCAGTAGAAAATACTTATATACATAAGAAACAAAGTGGTGGGGCAGGACAATTTGCAAAAGTTGAATTAAGCGTTGAACCATTAGCCGCTGGAAAAGGAAGAGAAATTGAAAATAAAATTAAAGGTGGAGCTATACCAAAAGAATTTATACCTGGTGTAGAAAAGGGTATTGAAAGTGTAGCTGACAGCGGAATTCTTGCTGGTTTTCCTTTAATAGATTACAAAGTTACTATTTTGGATGGTTTGCATCATGATGTCGACTCAAGTGTTCTGGCCTTTGAAATTGCATCGAGACATTGTTTTAAAGATGCTTGCACCAAAGCCACTCTTAAACTTCTTGAACCTATAATGAGAGTAGAAGTTGTAACACCTGAAGATTATATGGGAGATGTTATTGGAGATTTAAATAGTAGACGAGGCCAAATATCCACATCTGATAAAAGAGGCAATGCCACAGTAATTAGTGCAATGGTACCGTTGGCTAATATGTTTGGTTATATAAATAATCTTAGATCAATGTCACAAGGTAGAGCTCAGTATTCAATGTTTTTCGATCATTACGAAAAAGTTCCACAAAACGTACAAGATGAGGTTACAAAAAAATTGGCTTAAATTATGGAAAAACAAAATATAAGAATTCACTTAAGAGCTTACGACAATCAGATATTAGACAAATCTACTATAGAGATTGTTAACACTGCTAAAAGAACTGGAGCTCAAGTCAAAGGTCCAATTCCTTTGCCTACAAAAAGAGAAGTTTTTACAGTGTTGAGATCCCCACATATAGACAAAAAAAGTAGAGAGCAATTTGAAACAAGAACACACAAAAGATTAATAGATATATTAGAACCAACTCCACAAACTGTAGAAGCATTAATGAAATTAGATTTAGCTTCAGGTGTGGATATTGAAATTAAATTGTAGAGAAAAATATGAGTATAGGCTTAATAGGAAAAAAAATTGGTATGACTAGAGAGTTTTTTGATACTGGGATTTCGGTACCAGTAACAGTTCTGGAAATTGAAAAGGGTAGAGTTCTAGACATCATTACAAAAGAAAAGAGGGGATATGATGCCATAAGGGTAGGTTTTGGAAAAATTAAAAGCTCTAAATTAACCAAGCAGATGAAAGGTGTTTTTGCTAAAAAATCAACTGAACCAAAAAAAATTTTAAAGGAATTTAGAGTAGATAATATCGCTGATTACAAAGAAGGTAATGAAATTGGTTTAGAACTTTTTAAAGATCAAAAATTTGTAGATATAACATCCAAAACTATAGGAAAAGGATTTGCAGGTGTAATGAAAAGACATAATTTTTCAGGTTTAAGAGCTACACACGGAGTTTCAGTTTCTCATAGAGCTCATGGTTCAACTGGACAGAATCAAGATCCAGGAAAAGTTTTTAAAGGAAAAAAAATGGCAGGTCACATGGGAGATAAGATAAGAACTATACAAAATTTAGAAATTATAAGATCAGATTTAGAAAATAATCTTATTTTTGTTAAAGGATCTGTACCAGGATCAAAAAATTCTTTAGTTTTAATTAAGAGACGAGCCAAAAATATAAATAGAGCTACTACAGTAGAAAAAAATAAAAAAAATCTAGAAAAACTAGCCAAATCTTCACCCAAAAAAGATACTAAAGATAAAAAAGCTCAAACAAGTAAACCCGAACCTAAAAAATCTGAACCCAAGAAAGAGCCAGAAAAAAAATAATATGAAACTTCAAGCAATAAATATATCGGGAGAAAAAACTGATAACATTGAAATATCAGAAAAAATCTTTTCTAACAATTTAAATCCCGAAGTAATTCAACAAATTGTAAATTGGCAATTAAATCATTTTAAACCTCGTACAGCCAAAACTAAGCAAAGAGGTGAAATAAAAGGATCAACTGCAAAAATATATGCCCAAAAGGGCACAGGCGGGGCTAGACACTCTAGCAGAAAAGCACCTATTTTTGTTGGAGGCGGAGTCGCGCATGGACCAAAAGGTGCTGTTTATAAAATAAAAAAAATGAATAAAAAAATAAAAAAAATTGGTCTATTACAAATACTTTCTCAAAAAAATAAAGACAAGAATTTATTTGTAGTAGAAGATTTTAAAAAAGAAATTAAGAAGACTAAGATTTTTAATGACTTTTTGAAGAAAAATAATTTAAAGAAATCCCTTATAATCTTAGACAAAACATCAAAAGATAATATTATTAAATCAGTAAGAAATATACCTAATCTTAAAATAATTGATCAAGCTGGAGTTAATGTTTACGATTTATTAAAATTTCAAAATGTAGTTTTTACTATATCTTCTATCAAATCCTTACAAGAAAGACTTTTAAAATGAAAAACTTCAATATACACGACATTATAGTTTCACCAAATGTAACCGAAAAATCTACTTCGTTATCTCAATTTAATAAGGTCGTTTTTAAAGTTAATAAAAAAGCAAAAAAGGAATTTATTAAAAAAAGTATTGAAAAAATTTTTAAAGTAAATGTTATTAAAATAAATACCATTAATTTAAAAGGTAAAACTAAAATCATAAGAGGTAAAAAAACTTATAAACCTGGTTTAAAAAAAGCCATTGTAACATTAAAGAAGGGTCAAAATATTGATCTTTCAACAGGAATTTAAAAATGTCACTTAAAACTTTCAAAGCATATACAAAAACTACAAGAGGCACTGTTCTTGTAAATAGGCAAAATATTTGGAAAGGAAAACCATTAAAAGAACTTACGCATGGCAAGATACCAACCGGTGGAAGAAATAATCTAGGACGTATTACTTCTAGAAGTAAAGGCGCTGGTCACAAAAACAAATATAGGCAAATTGATTTTTATAGAAAAAAAGATGACATCAAAGGTACGATTCAACGTATTGAATATGATCCAAATAGATCAGCCTATATAGCTTTAGTAAAATATGAAGATGGTATTTTAAATTATATTTTATCGCCTAATAAAATTAAAGAAGGTGACAATATAATTTCAGGAAGAAACAAGGATATTAAAGTTGGTAATTGCATGCCCTTGTCAGACATTCCTGCAGGGACTGATATACACAATGTAGAACTTACTCCCAATGGCGGCGGAAAACTAGCTCGTTCAGCAGGCTCTTCAGCTCAAATTTCTGGTATAGATCAAAATTATTGCGTTATAAAACTATCTTCTGGTGAAATTAGAAAAATTATAAACACGGCACGAGCTACGATTGGTACGGTATCAAATAGTGAACACCAAAATATTAAAATAGGAAAAGCTGGCAGAAATAGATGGAAGGGAAAAAGACCTTTGGTTAGAGGGGTAGCAAAAAATCCTGTAGATCATCCTCATGGCGGTGGTGAAGGTAAAACTTCTGGAGGAAGAAGCCCTGTATCACCATGGGGTCAGTCAGCAAAAGGATTAAAGACAAGAAGTAATAAGAGAACAAACAAATATATAATAGCAAGAAGAAAGAAAAGGAACTAGTTTATGTCAAGATCAATTTGGAAAGGACCCTTTGTAGATCCAAGCTTAATTAAAAAAGTTGAAAAAATGTCTGCTCAAAGTAACAAAGCACCAATTAAAACTTGGTCAAGAAAATCTACAATAATTCCTGAATTTGTAGGATTTAGTTTTCTTATTCATAATGGTAAAAAATTTATACCTATTAAAATTTCAGAGGAAATGGTGGGTCATAAGCTAGGAGAATTTTCTCCCACAAGACAATTTTCTGGACACACTCCAGCTGATAAAAAAGCTGCACAAACAGCAGCTGCTGAAGCTACTGCTCCAGCTGCAGGAACAGCATCTACTGGACCAAAAATTTCAGGAGCAGCCGCAGCACCAAAAACAAAAGAAAGCAAACCAAATGAAAAAAAGTAGTGATAATAATATAGTTAAATCTATAAATAGAAATGTTAGATCTAGCCCTAGGAAAATAAATCTTCTTTTAAGGAATATTCGAGGAAAAAAGGCTGATATAGCAATTAGAAATTTATCTTTTTCAAGAAAAAGAATTGCTAATGATATTCGTAAAACTGTACAGTCAGCAGTAGCTAATGCAGAAAACAATAATCAATTTGATATAGATAACTTATATATAGACGAGGCTTATGTCGGTAAGTCAATAGTTTTAAAAAGATTCAGAGCCAGAGCTAAAGGAAGAGCTTCAGCTATTAAGAAACCATTTAGTAATGTTACTATTATTTTAAAAGAACAAACATCTAAAGAAAAAAAGGAGATCCATGGGACAAAAAGTTAATCCGATTGGTTTGAGACTTGGAATAAACAGAGGTTGGGATTCTGTTTGGTTTGCTAAGAAAAGCAATTATGGCAATCTTATTGTAGAAGATTTCAAAATAAGAGATTATATAAAAAAAAACATAGTTAACTCTGGTGTAGCACAAGTAATTATAGAGAGAAAAGCTAAAAAGTGTATTGTTTCTATATATACATCCAGACCAGGTTTTGTTATCGGTAAAAAAGGTTCAGATATAGATAAAATCAAAAAGAATTTGTCTAAAATCTCCTCAAGTGAAATAACTTTAAATATAAAAGAAATAAAAAAACCAGAATTAAACGCTTATCTTGTAGCAGAAAATATTGCTCAGCAGTTAGTTAAAAGAATAGCATATAGAAGAGCAATGAAAAGAGCTATGCAGTCCACATTAAGATTAGGAGCAAAAGGAATTAGAGTATGTTTAAGCGGAAGATTAGCTGGTAATGAAATAGCTAGATCTGAATGGTTAAGAGAAGGAAGTGTTCCGCTTCATACTTTTAGAGCCGATGTTGATTATGCTGAAGCAGAAGCTTTGACAACTTATGGAATAATTGGTGTGAAAGTTTGGATATATAAAGGTGAGGTTTTTTCAACTAGTGAAAAAAATAAAAAAGAAAAGGATTTAAAAAATGTTACAACCAACAAGAACAAAATATAGAAAAGCTCATAAAGGAAGAATACATGGAAGAGCCTGCAGAGGGTCGACTATGAATTATGGTGCTTATGGTCTAAAAGCTTTAGAGCCAGACAGAGTAATTTCTAAACAAATAGAAGCAGCGAGAGTGGCATTAACCAGATATATGAAAAGAACTGGAAAAGTTTGGTTGAGAATTTTTCCAAATATTCCAGTTTCAAAAAAACCAACTGAAGTTAGAATGGGTAAAGGTAAAGGTTCACCAGAATTTTGGGCCTGCAGGGTAAAACCAGGCAGAATAATATTTGAAGTTGATGGTATTGATGAAGCTACTGCCCGAATAGCTTTATATAAAGCTTCGGCTAAGTTACCAATTAAAACTAAATTTATAAAAAGATATTAGCATATGAAAGCAAAAGAAATTAAAAAATTAACAAAAGATGAGCTTAAAAACAAAATAAGCACAGCTAGAAAAGATTTATTTAATCTTAGATTCAGAAAAGTAAACGGCCAGCTTGAAGATACTTCAAAAGTTTCTTTGTTAAAGAAAGATAAAGCAAGATTTTTAACTATGTTAAAAGGCAAAAATTAAAATGACAAAAAAAATATTACATGGAACGGTCATTAGAGATAAAAACGACAAAACTATAGTTGTTATGGTTAAACGTAAATACATTCATCCCTTTTTTGGAAAAGTTATGACTTCATCTAAAAAATACCATGCTCATGACGAAAATAATAAGTTTAAAATTGGGGACGATGTAAAGATTGTTGAGTCTCAACCAATATCAAAAAAAAAAAGATGGAAGGTTTTAAATAGTTAAATGATACAAGTACAAACAGAATTAAGTGTAGCAGATAATACAGGAGCAAGAATCGTTGAATGTATAAAGGTTCTTGGTGGCTCAAAACGAAGAACCGCATCAGTAGGTGATCAAATTGTCGTTGCTGTTAAAGATGCAATACCAAATGGAAAAGTTAAAAAAGGATCTGTGCAAAAAGCAGTAATTGTTAGAACAAAATATTCTATTCATAGAAATGATGGTAGCAAAGTTAAATTTGATACAAATGCAGCTGTTATTATAGATGATAAAGGAGAGCCAATTGGAACAAGAATTTTTGGACCTGTTACAAGAGAGTTAAGAAATAAAGGGCAAACAAAAATTATATCATTAGCACCAGAGGTTTTATGAAAAATTTAATTAAAAAAGGAAGCCAGGTTTTAGTTCTATGTGGGAAAGATAAAGGTAAAAAAGCTGAGGTAATAGAAATTTGGAAATCTGAGAATAAAGCTAAAGTTAAGGGTATTAATATGATTAAAAAACATGAGAAGACCACTAAAGAGAAAAAGGGTGGAGTAATATCTAAAGAAAATTATATACACCTGTCTAATTTAAAGATTCAAGATGTAGGCAAAAGCGAAAAACAAACAAAGAAAGAAGTTAAAAAATGAACCCAAGATTAAAAGATCAATATAAAAATTTAATTATAAAAAAACTTAAGGATAAGTTTTCTTTAAAAAATAATTTTATGGTACCAAAGGTTGAAAAAGTTGTTCTTAATATGGGTCTAGGCGCTGATGCTAGCGATAAGAAAAAACTTCAAAATTGTATTGAAGATATGTCTTTGATAAGCGGTCAAAGACCTATTGTTACAAGATTCCGAAAATCAATTTCAAATTTTAAAACTAGAAAATCAACTCCTGCCGGAGTCAAAGTAACTTTAAGAAATAAAATGATGTATGAATTTATTGATAGATTAGTGAATATAGCGCTTCCAAGAATTAAAGATTTTAGAGGACTAAGTAAAAAAGGATTTGATCAATTCGGAAATTATACTTTTGGAATAAAAGAACATATTATATTTCCTGAAATAAATTTTGATAAAGTTGATCGAATACGGGGGATGGACATTACAATTGTAACAAGTGGTTCAAATAAAGATTTAGTATTAGCATTATTTGAAGAAATGAACTTCCCATTTATTAAAGATAAAACTGAACAGAAGGTAAACTAATGGCTAAAACAAGCGCTATACAAAGAAATTTAAAAAGGATTAAGCTTTCTAAAAAATTCTTAAAAAAAAGAACAGAATTAAAAAAAATTATTCAAAATAAAAAATTACCACTGCAAGAACGTTTTGCAGCTCAACTAAAACTTTCTAAACTTCCACGTAATTCTGCTAGAAATAGAATAAGAAATAGATGTCAAATTACAGGAAGACCACATGGTGTGTATAGAAAACTTAAAATTTCAAGAATAGCTCTTAGAGAATTTGCATCTAAGGGAGTAATTCCTGGAATGACAAAATCGAGTTGGTAAAAGGAGATATTTATTATGAGCTTTGCTGATCCTATAGGAGATATGCTAACAAGAATAAGAAACGGACAAATGCGTTTGTTGAACAAGATTACTATCCCTAGATCAAATTTTAGAGTTAAGATTTTAGATATTTTAAAAAAAGAAGGCTATATTTCAGATTTTAAAGTTATAGATGAAACTAAAAGCATAAAAGTACTTTCAGTAGATCTAAAGTATGATAATGGCGAACCTGTAATTAAAGAAATTAATCGAGTTTCAAAACCTGGAAGAAGAATATATGCAAAAGCGCACAGTATACCAAAAATCCAAAATGGATTGGGAGTTGCAATAGTTTCAACTTCAAAAGGTATAATGACTGATGTTGAAGCAAGAAATCAAAAAATAGGCGGAGAGATTATTTGTAGAGTCTTTTAATTATTATGTCTAAACTTGGAAAAAAACCGATAATGTTACCTAAAGATACCTCAGTAAAAGTTGAGGGAAATAAACTAACTTTGACTGGCCCAAAGGGATCAAAATTTTTAAATATTAATGATAAGATTTTTAGCGCTACTGTTGGCAAAGACAATGCCCTTGTATTATCTTTATTGAGAAAAAAAGATGAAGATAAAATGTTGTGGGGAACTACAAGAAGTCTTCTAAATAGTGCAGTAATTGGTGTTAGTTCAGGCTATGAAAAGATTTTGGAGTTAAGCGGAGTTGGTTTTAGGGCTTCATTAAAAGGTAATGCTTTAAGTTTACAGCTAGGGTTTAGTCACGATGTTTCATACGAAATACCAAAAGATGTAAAAATTACCGTAGAAAAACAAACTACTTTAAAGATTAGTGGAATAGATAAAGAAATGGTAGGTAAAGTTGCATCAGAGATTAAACAACTTAAACCTGTTGAACCTTATAAGGCAAAAGGTATTAAAGAAAAGGGACAGTATGTCCTTAGAAAAGAAGGAAAAAAGAAATAAAATGAGTAGATCTAATTACAGAAAAATTCAGAGAATAAGAAATAAACTTAAAAAAGTTAACAAAGATAGATTTAGACTTACAATTTATAGATCTTCAAAAAACATATCAGCGCAAATAATTGATGATAAAAATAATAAAACTCTAGTATCAGCTTCATCAGCTGAAAAGAAAGTTATTGGTTCAATAAAGAAAAGCGATTTATCTAATATCATAGCTCAGCTGTTAGCAAAAAGAGCTTTAGAAAAAAAAATCAAAAATGTTTATTTTGATAGAGGAAGATATAAGTTTCATGGCAGAATCAAGTCCTTTGCTGAGACATTAAGAAAGAATGGAGTAGTTTTTTAGTCTATGAACAATAAGGTAGATTTTAAAGATAAACTTGTTTCAATAAATAGAATTACCAAAGTTGTTAAAGGTGGAAGAAGATTTGCCTTTGCTGCTTTGGTTGTTGTTGGAGATCAAATTGGCTCAATCGGAGTAGGCCAAGGCAAAGCAAAGCAAGTGCCGGATGCTATAAAAAAAGCAACTGAAACTGCAAAAAAAAATCTTTTCAAGGTCAATTTACGTGAAGGAAGAACTTTACATCATGATGTATTAGAAAAAGATGGTGCAGGAAAAGTTTTGTTAAGAGCTGCTCCTTCGGGAACTGGTATAATTGCAGGAGGTGCAATTAGGGCCGCATGTGAAGTGGTAGGTATTCAAGATATTGTTGCAAAATCACTCGGGTCATCAAATCCAATAAATGTATTAAGAGCATGTATAAAAGCTTTGAAGAAACAGAAATCTCCTAAGACAATTTCCAGCATAAGAGGAAAAAAAATATCTGAAATAATTAAAATGAAAGAGTCTTAAAATGAAATTAAATAATCTAGTTTCAAAAAATTCAAAAAGTAGAAAAAGACTTGGTAGAGGAATAGGTTCTACTAAAGGAAAAACCTCAGGAAGAGGCCACAAAGGACAAAAATCAAGATCAGGAGTTGCTATTAAAAGTTTCGAGGGTGGTCAAATGCCACTATACAGAAGACTTCCAAAAAGAGGCTTTAAAAAAATAAATAAAGATAGAAAAAAAATTGCTTGTATTAATCTATCATCCTTACAAGAAATATTAGAAAAAAAAATTATATTATCTAGCAACATTTTAGATTTACCTTCGTTACAAAAGGTTAAAAAAATTGGCAAAAAGTATAAAAAACTAAAATTGTTAGGATCGGGTGACTTAAAAATTAAATTTGATGTAAAAGTTGATTTTATTTCTAACGTAGCAAAGGAGAAAATTGAAAAAATGGGCGGAAAAGTCTCATTGATTGGAAAATAATAGACTTTTTGCTGAAGTAAATTTTAAGCATTATGCAAAATACAAATACAAATGCAGGCTTTTTTTCAAAAAATAACGATTTAAAAAATAGAATTTTTTTTACAATTCTAGTCTTATGCGTATATAGATTAGGTACTTACATTCCTCTTCCAGGAATTGATGCTCAAGCTCTTCAAAATTTAATGCAATCTAATCAAAAAGGATTGCTTGGAATGTTCAATATCTTTTCAGGTGGAGCAGTTAATAGAATGGCAATATTTGCATTAGGAATTATGCCATATATATCATCTTCAATCATAGTTCAGTTAATGACTGGAGTATCGGATTATTTTAAAAATTTAAAAAGTCAAGGTGAAATTGGAAGAAAAAAAATTACACAAATTACACGTTATGGAACTGTATTATTGGCAACGATACAAGGTTATGGAGTAGCTGTTGGTTTAGAAAATTCAGGCGGAATAATTATTATGGATGGTTCTTTATTTAAATTGACAACTGTTATTTCTCTAGTAGCAGGAACTGTTTTTTTAATGTGGCTCGGTGAACAAATTACTCAAAGAGGTATTGGTAATGGTATATCTCTTATAATATTTTCGGGTATAGTTGCAGAAATACCTAGAGCTTTAGCATCAACTTTTGAACTAGGTAGAACGGGTGCTTTATCTGCATCTACAATTATTTTTATTTTTGTTCTTGTAATAGTTACCGTTGCTTTTATAGTTTTTATGGAGAGAGCCGTAAGAAAAATTTTAATTAACTATCCAAAAAGACAGATGGGTACAAAAATTTATGGAGGAGAATCTTCTTATTTACCTCTAAAAATTAATACAGCTGGAGTTATACCAGCAATCTTTGCATCCGCTTTATTACTTCTTCCAATAACTTTTTCAAATTTTTCAACTACAGAATCAGATTTTTTTATAGATTTTGCTGGTTTATTTTCTCAAGGTAAACCTCTTTATATGCTTTTATATGCTTCCGGTATAATATTTTTCTCTTTTTTTTATACTTCTATAGTATTCAATCCATCAGAAACTGCTGAGAATTTAAGAAAACATGGTGGTTACGTGCCAGGAATTAGGCCGGGAGACCAAACTGCTTTTTATATTGAGGCTATTTTAACTAGATTAACTACCATTGGTGCGATGTATCTAACTCTTGTTTGCTTAATGCCAGAATTTTTAATTTCAAAATATCCAATTCCCTTTTATTTAGGAGGAACATCTGTATTGATCGTGGTTGTTGTAGCTATGGATACAGTTACGCAAGTTCAAACAAGATTGATGAGTCAGCAATACGAATCATTAATAAAAAAAACAAAATTTAGCCGGTAAATATAGTGAACATAATATTATTTGGACCACCTGGAGCTGGTAAAGGCACACAATCGGATACACTAGTTAAAGACTTTAATCTTTATAAAATTTCAACTGGAGATTTGCTTAGAGAAGAAATTAAAAAAAAGAGCGATCTAGGTTCTAAAATTGAATCTACAATTCAAAGCGGTTCCTTTGTTTCAGATGATATAATAAATGATTTGATAGCAAAAATTATATCAAATAAAAAATATTTTAATCGTTTAATATTTGATGGTTATCCTAGAAATTTAAATCAAGCTTTAAATCTAAACAATTTATTAAAAAAATATAATCAAAATATAACTGCCGTTTTCACTTTAAATGTTTCAAAAGAAATACTTGTAAAAAGAATAATGGGCAGGTTGATATGTACAAAATGTGGTTTAATTTTTAATAAGTTTTTTAATCCATCTAGGAAGGACAATCACGATTGTGAAGTAAAATTTTTAAAAGTACGAAGCGATGATAACGAAGAGACTTTGGTTAAGAGGTATGAAACATATGAAAAAGAAACTCTACCAATTCTTAAACATTATAAGGATTATAATATATTACATGAAATTGACGGTTCGCTGGATATAATTGAAATAAATAAGGAAATACGCGATATAATGGAGACTATAGAGACTTGACTTTATTATACGTATTTATATAAATAGATTTTTTTAAACTGAAAGCTTCAATAAATTATGGCCCGTATAGCAGGTGTAAACATTCCTCAAAATAAAGTACTGCATGTTGCCTTAACTTATATACACGGAATAGGAAGTAAGTTTTCTAACAATATATGTGCAAAACTAAATATTTCTAAAAATAAAAGAGTAAACAGCTTGACAGAGGAAGAAGTTTTAAAAATTAGAGAGTTTATAGATCAAAATTATAAAGTAGAGGGTGATCTTCGAAGACAAGTCTCAATGAACATTAAACGTTTAGTTGATTTAGCTACTTACAGGGGATCTCGTCATAAAAAAAAACTACCAGTACGCGGGCAAAGAACACATTGCAATGCCAGAACAAGAAAAGGTAAAGCAATAGCTATAGCAGGAAAAAAATTAACACCACTTAAAAAATAAATATATGGATAAAACTAAGACTTCAGATATATCTAAAGAAAAAAAAGATAGCGATAAAGAAAAAATTATTAAAGCAAAAAAACCAAAAAAGAAGATTAAAAAGAATATAACAGCCGGGATTGCTTTTGTTAAAGCTACCTTTAACAATACAATAATTTCAATAGCCGATGATAGTGGTAACGTAATAGCATGGTCATCTGCAGGATCTAAAGGATTTAAAGGATCGAGAAAATCAACGCCATATGCAGCTCAAATTGCAGCAGAACATGCAGCGGGCATAGCTCAGGAGCATGGTTTAAAAACATTAGTTGTTAAACTAAAAGGTCCAGGCGCAGGAAGAGAAACTGCTTTAAGAGCATTACAGGCTAAAGGTTTTAAAATTCTTTCAATCAAAGACACAACACCAATGGCACATAACGGTTCAAGACCACCAAAAAAAAGAAGGGTATAAATATTATGGAAAATACATTAGCTAACCTTAACTGGAAATCACTTATTAAACCTAGTAAATTAAATATTCAAAGCAATGATGATAAATCTGTAACAACACTTACAGCAGAACCTTTGGAAAAAGGATATGCTTTAACAATAGGAAATTCTCTTCGTAGAATTTTGTTATCTTCGATTCAAGGTTCAGCTGTTACAGCTGTGCAGATAGATGGTGTGCTGCACGAATTTTCTTCCATAAAGGGTGTTAGAGAGGATGTTACTGATATAGTTTTAAATGTAAAATCATTATCACTAAAAATAATGTCTGATGGTCCAAAAAAACTTATTCTTGATGCTAAGGGACCTGGGCCAATTAAAGCAAAAGATATTCAACCAAATTCAGAAGTAAAAATTCTAAACCCTGAATTAACAATTTGCCATTTAGATGAAAATACAAAATTTCATATGGAACTTATAGCGCGGACAGGAAAAGGTTATGCACCTGCAGAAAAAAATAAAACCGATGATGCACCTTTAGGACTTATAGCCATCGATTCATTTTTTAGCCCAGTTAAAAAAGTTTCATATTCAGTCGAAAATGCAAGGGAAGGTAAATCTTTAGACTACGACAAATTAGTGATGGTTGTTGAAACTGATGGTTCTATTGCGGCAGAAGATGCAGTAGCATACGCAGCTAGAATTTTTCAAGATCAACTATCAATGTTTATTAATTTTGAAGAACCTAAAGAAATCGATGTGAAACCAAAAATTACTGAACCTGAATTCAATAAGAACTTACTTAAAAAAGTTGATGAACTTGAACTATCAGTTAGATCAATGAATTGTTTAAA
>CEUS01283001.1_pt1 | contig 17623 bp, 14 predicted proteins | sample 427031 | NCBI WGS metagenome assembly CEUS01 (sample SAMEA2622837, study PRJEB7988) | marine metagenome | biome: marine biome (ENVO:00000447); feature: marine epipelagic mixed layer (ENVO:xxxxxxxxx); material: "saline water (ENVO:00002010), including plankton (ENVO:xxxxxxxx)" | depth 140 m | reverse complement strand
CCTGTCCACCCCGTATTAACAAGCCATACTTTCGATCCGTGCCTCGCAATACGCTCTCCAAGAAGTTTCGCGTATACCGAAGGATGTCGAACCATAAAAGGAGCACCAAAACACGAACTAAACGTAGCTTGAGGTTCAGTAACCCCTCTCTCCGTACCGGCCACCTTAGCTGTATATCCTGATAAGAAGTGATACATGGCAGCAGGAGCACTCAAACGAGAAACAGGAGGCAACACTCCAAATGCGTCTGCCGTCAGCATAATGATGTTTTCTGGATGCCCGCCTCGACCGGACGGCTCCCAATTATTAATAAATGAAATCGGATAAGCTCCGCGAGTGTTTTCTGTCAGGCTCTCATCATCTAGATCAAGCGCTCTTGTGTCAGGGTCCATTTTCACATTCTCAAGAACGGTACCAAATCTTTGAGTCGTGCCATAAATCTCTGGTTCAGCCTGATGAGACAAGCGAATCATTTTTGCGTAACATCCCCCCTCGAAGTTAAACACACCGCTCCGACTCCACCCGTGCTCATCGTCTCCTATTAAGCGACGGTTTGAGTCACTCGACAGAGTAGTCTTCCCGGTACCAGATAGACCAAAGAAAAGCGCAACATCTCCCGACGACCCACAATTCGCGGAACAATGCATGGGAAGAACATCTCTTTCAGGGAGCAAATAGTTCATTACAGAAAAAATAGATTTCTTGATTTCCCCTGCATATTGTGTTCCACCAATCATAATTAGCCGATCAGAAAAGTTAAGAGTGATAAACACTTCTGAATTAGCACCATGGCACTCTGGATCAGCCGTGACCGAAGGAACATCAATAATGGTAAATTCTGGCTTGTAACCTGAATCACACTTTCCGGCAGAACTGGGAAGAAACATCGTTCTTGCAAAAAGACTATGCCACGCATATTCAGTAATTACTCGAATGCCGAGCCTATAATCAGAATCCGTACCGGCATAACAATCTTGCACGAATAATTCTTTATCCTTAAGCGACCCAAGAACTTTTTCTTTTAATGATTCGTAACTCGAAACCTCCATCGGCCGATTAACACTCCCCCACCAGACACCAGTATCGTTAGAGGGAACTCTGACAACAAACTTATCCTTCGGCGATCTACCCGTATGCACACCGGTAAGACAAACGAGCGCCCCGTCCGCGGAGACCGTTCCCTCCCCGCGCCGAACAGCCTCTTCATATAACGCGGCTGTTCCGTAGTTCCAGTACGTTCGTCTTGGGTTGTATACGCTTGGATTTAAGTTAAAAGAAGACGAGTCAGACATTAAGATTTAATCTAGCGTTACAAATAAAACTCTAATCTAGTCTTTACTAAGACTAATATACGTTCAACGGGCCATCCTAAACGTCTTCCACAAACAAAGTCAACCGAGACGTTCCATTCTTTAAAGAATCTCGCAGCAAAGCCCGATAATATGGTTTACATGCATCAAATCTATTGGGAACGAGTTAGAAGGTCGCTGCGAAAACATTCCCTTACCACTCTCTTTCGACTTTCATTTCTTCTTTTTCTTACCGGCTCTAGCGCGTACGGGTGTGCCTCGACTAAACCCGATGTGCCCTACCTAACACCAGCAAGCGCTGATAGTCAAGCAATCTATATAACTGTTGCCGACAAAAATGGCCATGTCAACAGAATCGAACTTGAAGATTACTTGCTGGGCACAATTCTTTCGGAAGCAAGCTTCAAGAATCTCAACCGAGCTGCCTCAAAGCGAGTCGCAGAAGTACAAGCTATCCTTGCTAGAACCTATGCAATCTCTAATCTAGACCGGCATAAGCATGAGGGCTTTAATCTTTGCTCAACTACGCACTGTCAAGTTCATACTGCACTCAACAAGTGGCCACAACACCTCGTTGATTTAGCTAATGATGCAATAACAACAACTCATGGGGTTGTTATTGGGTATAACAATCTTCCAATCAATGCTGTGTTTCACGCGGCATGTGGCGGTCATACTAGCGACGCAGAAAAAGTATGGATCGGAACAACGCCACCGTATCTACGAGGAGCCCCTGATCGCTTCTGTCATGGTGACATTTCATTACCTTGGACCTTCCAGACAGACCTTGCAACGCTTCGACAACTATTAAATAAAAATAGAAGTAACTCAGTCGGCAGAAATCTCGACCGAATAACCGTGCTCGAGACTGACATCGCTGGACGGGTTCAAAAGATACTATTTGAGGGTGAAAAGACCGCAACACTCAGTGGTGAATCTCTCAGAAGACTTATAACTTCACTTCACGGACCACGGTCCATTAGAAGCACTAAATTCAAGGTTGTTGTTAAAAACAGGCAAGCACAGTTTATCGGAACCGGCTTTGGCCACGGGGTTGGGTTATGCCAAACCGGCACTATGGCAAGAGCTCGTTTAGGAGAGACCCCCCAAGCAATTTTAAAACATTATTACCCAGGCACTACGCTAATCAGAATAGGACAGCCGCATATCTTCCCACTGTAAAAAACCAACAACTCAACTTTAGACCAGCGACTAGGTTATGATTAAAGCACTGGTTGAGTCAGGATCACCTTCACTTAACTAGTAGCTAATTACTGTTTTTATTAACCGATTCTGCTTTTTACAATACTGGTAACCATTACACGTGCCCGCTACCATCTTCCGTAAGGGACTCGACTTAAAACACGACGTTGCGAACGAACTAGCTCGCGACTACCACAGTCAACTCGTCGAAAAGATAAAGGAGTCCAATTACTCTTGGACATCGGGTCGCCTGAACATTTATCTTGCCGAAGATTTTGGCTTCTGTTACGGCGTTGACCGCGCTGTTGATTATGCTTATCAGACACGGCGCCGTTTTCCGAAACAAAATGTATTTTTAACAGGAGAGATAATTCACAATCCCCATGTTAATTCCAGGATGAGAGAAGCAGGTGTAAGATTCCTGAGCGACAAACATGAAACCCTAAACAACCTGACTCCAGAAGATGTCGTGATACTTCCAGCTTTTGGTGTAACAACAAATGAACTTTCACAACTCGAGCAAATTGGATGCATCATTGTTGACACTACATGCGGTTCTGTTCTGAATGTATGGAAAGCGGTTAGACAGTATTCAACTGATGGATACACTGCAATTATCCATGGTAAATATCACCATGAAGAAACGAGGGCAACTGCTTCAAAAGCGCTTGATTCGGGCAAAGGCCGTTACCTTGTTATTCTCGACAAGAGAGAAGCGAAACTTGTGTGTGATTTTATTCTTGAGAAATCTAGTCCCGAACAATTTCTGTCGACATTCGCGACGGCTTGCTCCCCGGATTTCAATCCTCAAACAGATTTACGCCAAGTTGGCCTTGCCAATCAGACTACGATGCTAATGTCAGAATCTCTGGAGATCGGTGACATGATTCGCGAAGCAATAATCACCCGATATCGCGAGGAAAATCTTTCAAAACACTTCAGGGCCTTTGAAACCATCTGCAGCGCGACACAAGACCGGCAGGATGCCGTAACCCGCCTACTGCACAAACAAGATTTCTCTCTTGCGGTAGTCGTAGGGGGATACAACAGTAGTAATACAAGAAACCTAGCCAGAATATGTTCTGAACGGGTAAAGACTTTCCATATAGCCGATGCGTCTTGTCTTGTCTCTACCACGGAGATACGACATCACCACCTGACGACAGCGTTGACTAATAACTCGACACCTGCCCCAAGTGAGACGACGACACGAAACTGGTTGCCCTCTATCGATGCACTAAATGTTGCCATAACTTCTGGAGCATCCACCCCGGATAACATAGTAGGAAAGGTTGTTGAAAGACTTTCAGAACTCGCAGCACTAGAGTAGCCGAGGACTAAATGTACTATCTGCCCTCGCGTAATTAATATCGACACTACCAAGAGTTAGATTTGGCGCTACGTATTTTAAGGAGCCTAATAACCGTGAATAAACAATGCCTTACACTATCTTTAATATTGACGTGCATAAATGCAGCAGAGACTACCGACGCTCAAACACTTCCGGCCGACATTACTAAATATATAAATTCAACAAATATCAATCGTGACATCGCTCCATCTCGCCCCGTTTTTGATTTGACGGTCGACGATGCAATCGAACGGGCACTCAGTAGGAACTTAGATATCGCAGTAGAACGGCTAAACCCACAAATTCAAGATCTTGTTGTAGCTCAGGCTCATTCTGTTTTTCTTCCCACCTTACGGTCAAGCTTCGACTTCAATACAAGCCAAAGTCCATCCCGTTCACAACTTGATGGAGCCGGAAACCTGACCGAACAGGCTGTTGAAAACGAGAGCGGCACTGCGGACATAGCGATCGACCAAGCGGTCAAATGGCGAGGGGGGAGTTACTCTATCGACTGGAACAATGGACGAACTGAAACCAATAACGTTTTTTTCAGTTTCAACCCGAGCTTCACAAGCTCAGTAGGCCTCTCTTACACCCAACCTCTGCTCAGAGGTTCAAGCATTGACAACCAAAGACGTCAACTTCTTGTAAGTCAGCTTGATCGCGACATTTCCGACATCGACCTGCGTGCCGCCATCACAAATACTCTGGCAGATGTGCGAAATGCGTATTGGGATTTGGTTTACGCATCTGGAAGCGTTGACGTACAAAAACAAGCCCTGGAACTCGCAGAACAACTGGTCAGGGAGAACCGGGTCCGTGCGGAAATCGGAACACTAGCTGCAATTGATATAGTTCAAGCTCAGTCTGAAGCTGCGTCGCGAAGACAAACTCTTGCTGAGGCCCAACAAGCCCTCCAAACAGCGGAACTCACATTGAAACAATTATTGGTTAGCAGCACGGACGACCAAATGTGGACCGCTGAAATTAACCCGATTGATCGACCCCTTGTGAGTCACAACCCCATAAATCTTGCAAATGCTGTACAAAGTGCTCTCGACGCACGAACGGACATCGAAAGAACACGTCGTCAGCAGGAAATTAACGATGTGACCGTAAAGAACCTTCGCAATGACACTCTTCCCTCACTTGATCTCGTTGGCTCTGTCAGACTGCAGGGGCAGGGGGGAACTCAGTTAGTTAGTCCGTTTCTCGGTGGCCCATCTAGCACGGTGATTCCAGGCGGATATCGAGATGCAATCAACAATCTTGTTGATGCTGACTTCCCTGCGTGGAATGTACAGCTTCAACTCAATTATCCACTGGGCCGTAGCGCCCAAAAAGCGGCCCACACTAGAGCAAAATTACAAGTCCAGCAGACCCAAGCCCAACTCAAACAAATTGAACTGCAAATTGCAACAGAAGTTACTAACGCAGCTTTACAAGTAGAAAGCATTAACAAGAGAATCGACGCAGCTCGAGCGGCAACTGAACTCGCTAGACAGCAACTAGACGCTGAGGAAACGAAATTTGATGTCGGGCAATCTACAAATTTTTTCGTTGTGCAAGCGCAGCGCGACCTAGCAACAGCCCAAGACACAGAGTTACGGGCAATTCTTGATTATCAAAAATCTTTAATCGAATTTGAGCGAGTTCAACAGACCTCTCTATCACGTGCGGGCATTACAATCGTTGGGGGAGGCGGGTTCTAATTCGAGACCACCTGTAACGTAATACACATCAGTCACTCTTCAAGCTTTTACCGACCAATAATTCTCTAAGTCTTTGTATCGAAGAACCACTGACAGGGTCTACAAAATGTGGCGCAATAGACAATAGTGGATCCAGCACGAAGGACCTCTCACGAAATCTCGGGTGCGGCAACGTCAGTGATTTCGAGTCTACAACTAGATCTCCAACTAAAATAAGATCACAATCCAATGTGCGTGGCGCCCCTTCATATGGGCGCTTTCTCTGCCTAGCTTGTTCGATGTCTTGCAGATAGCCCAATAGAACCTTGGGCAATTCAGGTGACCTCCCTACAACTACAGCGTTAAGATATTCAGGTTGAATGCCATGACCTTGATGCTCGGTCTCTAAAAACTCAGAAACAATCATTTCATCAAGAAACGCACCGATCTTCTTTACACCAAAGGAGAGGTGTCCTCTCCGATCACCCACATTGCTACCCAGTGCAACCACAGTCCACCGGAAACATTCTGCCATCGAAACTGATTATCCTTGCTTGCTACTGGGTTGTCTTGCAGCCTATGCACACTCGGGTCCAAGGAATAGCATTCAATCTCGCAGGCGCAACGTTTTCCCCGCAATCACGACAAATCCCGTAGGTTTTATTTTCTATACGAGAAAGAGCCTCCTCTATTGCCTGAAGAATCTTGGCATCAGTCTGCTTGATTTTTAACTGAATATGAACCTCATTTGTTCCATCAGCTTGGTCCGCCAAGTCACCCTGCCTGCTACTATAGTCGACAGATTTCTGAAGAGGAGTTGTGTTGCTTTCGGCAAGAATTTCTGCTCTCTTTTGAACCAATAAATCTCTATAGATTGCTAGGTCCATTTATTCCCCATTTATGAAAAAGAACCAAACAAGCGATCTTAACACGGAGTGCGTTGTTGTCCAGAACAAACAAAAAGAGTTATTCCGCGTGTAGCGCTGCCAGTGGACGTCGTTTCAACACATCAATACTTGATAAAAGCCCTACGAGCACGACGAGTGCAGTCGTTGCTATTACACCAAAAATATTAAGAGTCACAAAAGGATCCCATGGAAGACTAAAAACTTGCCGCGTAAGCACCCAAGTAAGAAACAATGAACCAATAGAACCTACTACCCCAGCAACAAAACCAAGAAGTCCGTATTCAACAGCCAACATCAATCCAAGTGACCGCGAATCAACGCCGAGGGTCTTAAAAATAGCCGATTCATAAATTCTCTGAAATTTTGTCATTGCCACAGAACCAATGAGAATCAAACTACCACTAAACAAAGCAATCGCACCAACAATCGAAATCGCAAGGGCTACATAATCAAGCATTCGCCTAACGGTGCCAATGACAGTTAAGCCATCAATAACAGATACGTTCGGGTAACGAGACATTATCTGTTGTTGAACAGCAATACGGGCCTCACTGCCTTCTGGTCCTTTTACAAATGCAAGATATGAATGCGGCGCATCACCAAAAGAGCCAGGTCGAAAAAGAAAGAAAAAACCACCATTTCTTGAATCATCCCAGCGCACCTCACGCACGCTCGTCACCCGAGCAGGAAAATTTCGCCCCATCACATTAAAGTGAATGACATCTCCCAAGTTAATATCTCGATCTTCATAAAGGTCCTTCTCAATGGATACTTCTGGTTCTATGGCCTGAGTTTCGTCCCAGAACTCACCAAGAAGGATCTTTTCATTTTCTTCTAGAAATGAACGATAGGTTACGGTGTACTCTCGCCCCAAACCAGCGCTTCGTGCTTCCCTAGCACTGTCAAAATCAAGTGTTTTTCCGTCCACACCTGTTATTCGAGCTCTCAGCACCGGTATCAACCGCAGTGCCCCATCTCCACCACTTGTGACAATTTCTTTAACGCCATCTGCTTGATCTTGTTGCACGTCAATCATAAACATATCCGGACCGTCCTCTTGAAGCTCAAGCTCAAAAGCCCGCAAGATGTTTAACTGGGTCGCCTGGATACCAATAATAAAAAAACTACCTAATCCCACAGAAAGTAGTACTACCTTCGTTTGATTACCAGGACGCCGCAAACTCAATGCCGCATGTCGAATCACAAACCACCTAGATTTTTCTAGAGGCGACACGACATGTTTAACGACTCCAACCAGTCCGTACAAAGTGCACCCAACCAACGAAAATCCACCAACAACGTAAAGGCCTATTTCAAAAGAACCGGCTTGCCATATAGCAAGTAGAACCAGCCCCAAACCAACAAAAGCAGTCGTAACAGTTCTCACCCAATCGAAGTCAGACTCAGATTCGTTGCCTCCCTGTCTCATTAGCAACAATGGCTTTACGTGACGGATCTCTAACAGTGGCACAAACGCAAAAAACATCGAAACCAAGACTCCAACCGCTAGGCCCTGAAGAGCCGCGGAACTACTTATATCTATCGCTATATTGCTGATACCCGCCATCAGAGCAGCTTGCTCTGTTAAAGAGTCCGGCACAGACATTAAGGAGACTTTTGCAAGCCCGAGACCCAAAAAACTCCCTCCTATACCAAGACACAACACCTGCAAAACATAAATTGCCAGCACCTGATAATTCGTAGACCCAAGACATTTCAAAATCGAAATACTTCTGATTCGCTCTTGAATGAAAACTCTCGTAACACTCCAGACGCCAATACCACCCAAAATAACAATACCGAGCCCTACCAGACTGAGATAGTTCTCTGTCCGTTTTAGATTCTCTTGAATCCGATTTCCAGTTTCACTGTATGAACTAACCCTTACAAAAGAGTCTTTGAGATCAACTTGCAATTCGTCTACAAGACTTTCAATACGATTCTCATTCACCTTTAATAAAAGCTGTCTATTCGCTCGACTGGCAACCCCCTGCAAGCCTGCATCCTTCACGCCCACGTAACTAACCAAAATCCTTGGCCCTAAACCAAGTCCCCCCATACGTCGACCCGGTTCTTTTTGAATGACTCCACGAACAACAAAAGACAGGGCACCAATAATCACACGGTCACCAATGGAAACATTTAGTTGGGAGAGTACTTCTGGCGCGACTAAAGCACCGTTGTCTCGTAGTAGATCAAAAGAATAATCCTCTGATCCAAGTAATTCAAAAGCTCCATAAAACGGAAAAGCCTCTTCGACACCTCTAACCTCGACAACCCTAGCAGTAGAGTCAATACCTTCATTTGCACGAGCGACCGTCGTAACATCGATAGTTCTCGTTTGCTGGACAGACTGAACTGAAAGTAATCTCGTTTTAATTACTGCATCCAATTCATCCGACCATGGCTGTTCGGTCCGAAGGGACACGTCGGCACCAAGTACGCTTTTGGCTTCCTTGTCAAGTGAGGTCTGTATGTTTTGAACAAGAGACCGTAACGAAACAATTGACGCAACACCAATCGCAAGGCAAAGAAAGAAGAACGTCAGTCTAGTCCACGAGGCTCTTAATTCACGCCACATCATTTTTAAGACAAAAAGCATTGACATTGAGCAATCACCTGAAAAGAAATGGCGCTTAATGAAGGTCTAACTTGCCATCTCGCATTTTAAGAACTCGGCTAGAACGACTGGTCAGCTCAGAATCGTGTGTCACCATAACAATAGTAGTCCCGAGCACTTTGTTTACCTTGAGAAGCAAATCAACGACTTGTCCACCACTCCGCGAATCAAGATTTCCAGTAGGTTCATCCGCCAGCAGAACTTGTGGATCGTTTGCGAGAGCTCTGGCGATTGCCACTCTCTGCTGCTCTCCTCCAGACAACTGCCAAGGATAATGATCCCCTCGTGCGGTTAATCCAACTTCATCTAGCAAATCCCTTGCTTTTTTAAAAGCGTCACGCTCTCCTGCTATTTCAAGAGGAACCGCGATGTTTTCAATAGCCTTTAATGATGGAATCAAATGAAAGAACTGAAACACAAATCCAACATTCTCTCCTCTAAATTTGGCTAGGCGATCCTCATCAAGGTCAGTTACGTCAACTGTGTCAACAAAAACATGCCCACTCGTCGGCACATCTAAGCCAGCGATTAATCCTAGCAGGGTAGACTTACCGCTACCTGATGGACCAATAATAGAGACAAACTCACCGGCCGCGACAGACAGATCAGTAGGCTGCAAAATCGTCAACGAATGATTTCCACTAGCGACCTTCTTACAAACACCTTGTAATTCAATCATTTTCTTCTCAGGCACGACAGCATCCCTCACAAGACTACTCTGAAATCATCAATTCCAGCACAGACCACACATTATCTGAAACCCTCTGAGCACCTCGTACGTTCGGGTGTATCCCATCGGGCTGATTTAATTCTGGGATACCAGCAACCCCATCCAACAAAAACGGCAGAAAGATTACGGCATGTTGATCTGCTAGCTCTTGAAATACACTGCGAAATGCGTCTGTGTACTCCACGCCAAAATTTTGAGGAGCCTCCATTCCCGCCAGTAGAACCCGGGCGCCTGATTCTCTAATAATATCTATCATTTTCGATAAATTATCTTTCATTTGCTCAACTGGAAGACCACGCAACCCATCGTTCCCACCCAGTGCCAGAATGACTATTTCTGCGTCTCCATTAAGAACCCAGTCCATTCTTCGCAGACCACCTGCTGTAGTCTCACCAGACACTCCAGCATTCTCGACAAAAAAATCATAGCCGGCCTCATCAATAACTGCTTGTAAACGTGCTGGATACGATTCATCCGGTGAAACACCCAACCCGGCAGTCAGAGAATCGCCGAAAGCGACAATCCGCAATCTATTATTTCGGGAATGAAGAACTGTGTTTTCACTATCAACATAGGGCAGTTCTTCATTTTTTAAAGAGGACGAAGCATTGCAAGACGTAACCGTAACCCCGCATAAAGTTACGCTCAAAACAAGCATCACATAACGAGAAATGAATGAATCAACTAGTAATTTCATAAGTCTTTCTATATATCGTACAATTTAATTCGAATGCCTGTAATGGATGTACGGCTAAATATCCTCATGGAAGAAATAGGCCTTTATGAAAGTATTCCTCTGTTAAAAGATTGTTCTATCATTCGAGGAACCGAGCATAAGTCCTAGGCGATATGACACTCTTTCGGCTAGGCTTTCAAAGACAACACAAATGACTCGCTTTATTACTTGCTTGTTGACTACACTAGGAGGCATGGCAGTGTCGGTACCCACTGCCCAAAATACTAGCCTTTCTGAGGGCATTACCGCTATCGAAGGCGTGAAGGTCGGCCATCACACACTCAGCGAACGTCCAACTGGATGTACTATAATTTTGACTGAATCCGGTGCCACTGCCGCGGTCGACGTCAGGGGGTCTGCACCGGGCACTCGTGAGATTGCTTTACTTGATCCAACAAACACTGTTAACCAGGTCCATGCCATTACCCTTTCCGGTGGCAGCGCGTTCGGACTTAGCGTTGCAGACGGGGTTATGCGTTACCTTGAAGAACGGAATGTCGGGTACGATACAGGCTCCGCAAAAGTTCCTATAGTTCCTGCCGCTATTCTTTACGACCTGAATTTAGGGTCTGAATTATCAAAGAGACCAACTGCAAACTGCGGATACGAAGCCGCTCGAAATGCAAGTGACGACAAAATACAGGAAGGGAGCGTCGGAGCAGGTGCTGGCGCTACTGTTGGCAAACTAGGCGGGCCACAGAGAGCAATGAAAGGTGGTATAGGAACGTCTTTGATTGAGGTCCCTGGTGGCATCAAAGTTGCCGCTCTAATGGCTGTAAATGCCCTCGGCGACATTGTCAACCCTGATACCGGAACAATTATTGCGGGTGTTCGCACTATTGATGGCCGAGGCTTTGCCGATGCGTCTACCCTCTTAAGACAGAATTTTTCCCGACGGACAAATCATGAAAATACCACGATCGGAGTTGTCGCCACTAATGTTACTCTTAATAAAAGTCAGCTTGGTTTGATTGCGCGAATGGCACACGACGGAATGGCTAGAGCCGTCCGTCCATCTCACACACCAAGTGACGGAGATATCATTTTTGCAATCGCTACAGGACATATCCAAGGAGAAGCAAATTTGTTGCAAATTGGGAGCCTAGCTGCCGAGGTGACAACCGAAGCGATTATACGAGGAGTTAGCACCGCAAATAGTATTCCCGGCTATCCTTCTGTTCGGGACTTTCAGGGAGGTGTACACTGAACGCTGCCACACTCGCCATTATCGGATTAGCAGCTCTTTATCTGGGCTACCACTTTTACTCACGATTTATCGCTGAAAAAATCTATCAGCTAGATCAAGAATTCAAGACACCAGCACACTCAATGCGGGACGACATAGATTACGTACCTACAAACCGCTTTGTTCTTTGGGGACATCACTTTACTGCGGTTGCTGGCGCAGCACCAATTATAGGACCTGGAATCGCTGTCATCTGGGGATGGTTGCCCGCATTTCTGTGGGTTGTAATAGGCACGATGTTCTTTGCTGGAGTCCATGACTTCGGTGCCATTTGGGCGTCGATCAGAAATCAAGGTCGGTCTGTCGGCTCACTCACCGGAGACGTTGTTAGCAATCGAGCACGAACATTATTTATGATCGTTATCTTTCTTCTTCTGCTCATGGTTAACGCTGTCTTCGCTGTTGCCATTGCAAACGAATTTCAAGCAACACCCAGTAGTGTCATACCGGCATGGAGTGCTGTATTTGTTGCGATTGTTATTGGAATCCTCATTTATAGGATGAACGTAGCAATTACATGGCCAACCGTAGTCGGCACTATTGTTTTGTATGCCGTGATCTACCTTGGAGAAGTGGTTCCGGTCGAGCTCCCGGCACAGGTGCTAGGTTTAGCTCCTGGGGCACAATGGATTCTGATACTTTTCTTTTACGCAGGCGTCGCATCGATGCTTCCGGTCTGGCTTCTATTACAACCTCGTGACTACATAAACGGAATTCAGCTATTCATCGGGCTTGGCATACTTTACGGTGCAGTCTTAATCGCCAGTCCGACGGTCGTCGCACCCGCCATTAATCCTAATGTTCCTGCCGCGACTCCTCCCCTACTTCCACTCTTGTTCGTAACGGTTGCTTGCGGTGCGATTTCTGGATTCCACGGATTAGTCGGCTCTGGGACAACATCAAAACAGCTTGACAAAGAACCAGACGCACGCTTTGTGGGCTATTTGGGATCCGTCGGAGAGGGTTCTTTAGCACTTGTAGCCATTATTGCGACCACGGCCGGATTCGCGACTCTAGCGGACTGGGAAACTGTTTATCAGACTTATAACACTCAGGGCACCGGTGCATTCGTTCGTGGCGGTGCCCAAATTGCATCAGACGGCCTTGGACTACCCTACGGCTTTGCCCAGACGCTCTTAGCCGTGATGGCCGTCCTTTTTGCGGGAACAACGATGGATGCAGGCGTACGTCTTCAACGGTACATCGTCCAAGAATGGGGAACCATCTACAAGATTCCTGTTTTGCAAAATGGTTACGTCGCAACAGCGGTCGCTGTTGGAGCATGCCTTGTACTGGCGTTCGGCGCTGGTGGAGCAGGTGGCACTGGAGGAATGATTATTTGGCCATTATTCGGCACGACAAATCAATTACTAGCAGGACTTACCTTGCTGGTTGTAAGTGTCATGCTCGTAAAATTAGGACGACCATCTCGCTACACCATGATACCCATGGTCTTTGTGACTACGATGGCATTTCTCAGCGCTCTATTACAGCTCTGGGATTTATACAGTGCCGGAAACTACTTGTTACTCTTGATCGATATTCTCATTGTCATTGCCGCCATCTTCGTCATGCTTGAGGCCTCCTCAGCTCTTATGCGCGAGAAACGAAACCTCGCCAGTCGAGATTCCTAAAGCCATGACAGGACGAATGGGCATAGTCGGCGGCAAATTCAGAACTTTATGGACTGAGTTCTGTGGACTCATCACAGAATTTTATGTCTCTCCATATCGTGGTGCCATTGCCCGTTCGCGCCGCGATGAAGACGATCTTTTTATGCTCTTCGTCTACTCCGAAATGATGGGCATACAAAATCCAGCGACCTACTATACGTTGGAGTTACAGCCAATCATGCTAGAACGCTTTCATGATTGGCACACCCGCATGGGCATGGAGCATTCTCCCCTTGACGATTTTCGTTGCTGTTAATCTCATGACTGACTTATTAAAACTTCACTGATGCTCAAACACCTATTTGAGCGTCAGCTTCTGTTCGTTGGAGGCAAAGGCGGTGTTGGCAAAACAACCATAGCTGCTTCCCTAGCCATTGAGGCTGCAGCACAGGGACACCGCTGCCTCTTGGTTTCCACTGATCCCGCCCATTCGCTTGGTGACATTTTTCGGCAACCAATAGGCGACCGCATCCTATCGCTCGACAAAAATCTCTGGTGCCTCGAGATCGATCCCGAGTCTGAGGCAAGCCAGCACATCGAATCTATAAAGATTCAAATGAAATCCGTAGTGCACCCCCGGCTTTACCATGAAGTCGAACGCCAACTTAATTTCTCTAGAAATGCACCCGGCGCGGTAGAAGCCGCTTTGTTAGAACGAGTTGCCAATTTGATGGGTGATGAAGGCAAAAAGTTTGACCTCGTGATCTTTGATACGGCTCCCAGTGGGCACACTGTTCGCCTTTTATCACTTCCGGAAATAATGAGTGCCTGGACTGAAGGCCTGCTAGAACATCGTCAAAGATCAGAACGTCTATCGACAACGCTGAAGAAGTACTCTGAAGGCGATGACCTATCATTAATTAAAACAACCCAAGATGACGATCCTGATAGTCCCAACGCAAAGATCTATAGGACACTTCAAGCTCGCCGGCGCGTATTCATAAACGCTAGAAACCGATTACTAGATCCTGCACTGACGGCATTTCTCTTGGTCCTTAATACTGACAAGCTGTCAATTCTTGAGAGTCGTAAAGTCGCTACGACTCTTTCTGAATTCAACATCAATGTATTAGGACTGGTGGTTAATCGCGTCCTACCTGACGATGCTGACGGTTTTTTCATCGAACGCCGCCGAAAAGGTGAGCAACGGTACCAAACGGAGATAGAAAACATCTTTGCCGAACTTCCTCGTGTGAATATTCCTCTTCTCGAACAAGACGTACACGGATTTGATGCACTCAAAAATATCGGCCGTTTTATTCGACACGGTTGGAGCTCTACTTAGAACGGATAACTATTTGTTTCTATCACCTTTGTCAGTCACTGTTACAGCTTTACTCATCTATTGGGCAGCCTACAGATTCTATGCCCTCTATCTCGGTAGAAATGTTTTTGAAATTAATGAAAAACGTCAGACGCCCTCCCATACACTCCGAGACAACATCGACTATGTCCCCACGAATCGCTTTGTCCTTTTCGGGCATCAGTTTGCTTCTATTACTGGACTATCTCCAATGCTCGGCCCAGCAATCGCAGTTATCTGGGGCTGGCTGCCAGCAATGGTCTGGATAGTGATCGGAGCAGTTTTCATCGGTGCGGTACAGGATTTCGGTGCTTTGATTGTATCAATTCGCGCCAAAGGATCATCCCTTGGAAAAGCGACTGAACAATTGGTTGGACCACGTGCGAAAACACTATTCCACCTCGTGATCTTCTTTCTTGTCGCGCTCGCAATGGGAGTCTTTGTTCACATCATCGCCACATTATTTTCACCACCCTTCTACCCGCAGTCAGTCATGCCAACCGGGTTACTTATCTTGTTGGCACTAGCGATGGGCGTCGCGGTCTACCGCCTAAATTGGAACATCTTGCCGATCACCATAATTGGCTTTCTACTAACCATCTGCTTAGTCCCCATTGGCATCATCTACCCAATAACTAACATCTCCATCTTTGAATGGAAATGGCTTCTATTACTGTACGCCTTCGCCGCCAGTGTTCTTCCCGTCTGGACACTGCTACAACCCAGAGACTATCTCAATAGCCTTTTATTACTGACTGGCATCTTAGTAATGTACCTTGGGTTTTTTGTTACAAACCCTGTATTCGTAGCTCCCGCAATCGATTACAGCCCGGACGGCGCTCCTGCAATGTTTCCTTTTGTATTTGTTGTAATCGCTTGTGGTGCAGCTAGTGGCTTCCACGCGTTAGTGTCTTCCGGGACCTCAGCAAAACAACTCAACAAAGAATCTGATGCTCCATTAGTGGGTTACGGTGCAATGCTCGGCGAATCACTAATGGGACTCATGGCAGTTTTAGCCTGCACCGCTGGTTTCGTTTCTCGTGAAGAATGGCTAGTTCGATACGAATCTTGGCAAACTGCCGACAATCTCGGGGCGAACATTGCAACTTTCATCACCGGAACCACTAGGTTTCTTTCGACTATCGGAATAAAAGAGCAACTAGCAGAAGTAGCAGTCGCTATTTTAGTCGTGTCATTTGCTTTAACATCACTCGACTCAGCGACACGACTACTTCGTTACAACGTCACCGAAATGGGAGAAACCTTTCGCGTCTCATTTTTAAAAAATAGATTCGTCGCTGCAGCAGTGGCGGTGGTTGCAATTTGGTTCTTCGCTTTCTTTAAGGTTGGCGAGGATTTCGCGGGACTCATTCTTTGGCAATTATTTGGAACGACAAATCAATTACTTGCTGGACTCGCACTTCTCGCAATAACGGTGTACTTATTCCGCCGGGGCAAACCGGTCATTTATACAGTAATTCCAATGTTATTTATGCTCCTATCGACCTTGTGGGCAATGAGCACAAATTTGATAGATTTTTGGAGGCAGGACCAATGGCTGTTATTCACTACAGGCACAACACTCTACCTGCTAGCCGTCTGGCTGACTATTGAAACAGCATTTGCCATGCAAAAGTTTAGGAAGGCCAAAAAAACGGAACGAATGGAAGTTCATTTTTAAACCAGAGAGAAAGAGGTTTGCTCCATGGTGCCAGGAACCACTAAACTTCACTTAAACCTAGTCGGCATTAAATCCGAACTAGCATCTTATTCAGCGATGGAGGCTTAACACGTGAATCCTTGGCTTGCCGTTCTAATCACTTTAGTTGTCTCGTTTGGACTGCATATTCTTTTTGTTCTTGCCTTCCGCAGCAAGGATTGAACCTAAAGAAATTCCGCAGTAAATTCGATTACACGCAAAATCTGACAACCACCTCTCCCACTTCAATCATCCAACGCAAACGTAAACAACACATTACCGGCTGCTACACTGACAAACTGAGTGTCGTCGACCTGGTAGCTGATAGGGCCATTGTGTATGACGCCTCCAAGCGTCGACCGCCACAACAACTCTCCATCTCGTGCATTGAACGCATAAAAGTAACCCTCTCGACCACCAGTAAAAAGTAAATCTGAAGCCGTCGTGAGAATACCACTCGTTGTCACATCAGTCATTTCAAACGACCAGGCGCGCTCACCAGTGCGAGGGTTCAACGCCACAACAGCACCTGTCCCGGTCTCTTCGGTTGTGTTATTCACTTGCGCACGTCGCAGAGAAGGCGGACTCGCCGCGCCTTGGATTGGCGACTGAGGGAAACCACCAAGAAAGAGTTGTCCTTCCCTATATTCTGGCTCTTGAGGCGACTGGACATAAATTGAGCCATAATTCTCCCAAGCCGATAGATAAAATAACTCTGTCTCGGGGCTATAGGAAGGTGAATACCAGTTCGTTCCTCCCTGTACCCCAGGAAACGTAACAGCCCCTGGAGGTTGGGGCGTTTGAACAGGACGACCACTATCATCTAGACCCTCAGCCCAATTCACAGTCACAAATGACCGCCCATTAAGAAATCGGCCTGTCGCCCGATCTAGGGCATAGAAAAACCCGTTCCGGTTTGCCCACAAAATTACTTTAATCAGGCGTCCGTCCGTCCCTTCGATATCAACAAGTACTGGGATCTGTACTGCATCGAAATCATATGCATCATTAGGAGTAAACTGAAAATGCCAACGGAGTTCTCCCGTATCACCATCCAATGCAACAACGCTATCTGAATAAAGATTGTCACCTCGTCGAACTTCGGGGTTCCAATCCGGACCAGGATTACCAATACCCCAATAGGTAAGATTTA
>CEUS01056894.1_pt1 | contig 17634 bp, 15 predicted proteins | sample 427031 | NCBI WGS metagenome assembly CEUS01 (sample SAMEA2622837, study PRJEB7988) | marine metagenome | biome: marine biome (ENVO:00000447); feature: marine epipelagic mixed layer (ENVO:xxxxxxxxx); material: "saline water (ENVO:00002010), including plankton (ENVO:xxxxxxxx)" | depth 140 m | reverse complement strand
ATGGTGTTACCGAGCAGGTCAAAAATAGACATATCCGTTGTGTCTGCTCCCGGAGCAGTTGCCAGTCTGGACGGAAGAATAGATATAAGCTTAGAACCTGATCAAGTTATTACAGTTTTGAAAAGTCCTTATAGTGCGAGATTTCTTAGATCTCGCGATCAGGGAAGATTCTACGAAATGGTTAATAGGAAATTGAAGGTTAATACTGACTCATTCTAATTTTGTCTTGGAGGCCCAGAATGGAAGCGGAGCCAACTATAACCAGTGAACACATATATTCTGGGAAGGTATTGAGCTTAAGGGTAGATACAATTAGGTTACCAGAGGGTGGCACTTCGAAGAGAGAGATTGTAGAACACGATGAATCTGTAGTAATAGTTCCAATCGATTCAGAAGGGTATGTAGTGCTGGTAAAACAATATAGGAAGGCGGCAGGTAAATTCCTCTTGGAGGCGCCAGCTGGTGGTATAGAAAAAGGGGAACAACCCATTGACGCGGCTGAGCGGGAAATACAAGAGGAAATTGGCTTTAAAAGCAATAACCTGATGTATATAGGAGGGTTTTGGATGGCACCAGGTTTTTGCACAGAGTATATGTATGCTTATATTGCCACTGATCTGGAGGAAAGTTCACTTCCTGCGGATGAAGATGAGAATATAGAGGTAGTATTTTTACATAAAGATGATATTAAGGAAGCCATAAGGAATGGTGAAATAGAGGATTCTAAATCTATTGCTTCGATTATGATGGCCCTAAATCTGCACCTGTAATTATTGTAAAATTATTCACTATCTGCTATATTTAGCCTGCATTCACGAATAGAATTATCAACGCCTAATAATGACACTTAACTTAGAGTGCATTCCTAGGTAATCGGGGGGGAGGTTCAGTCATTCTTCAACACGATGTATTAGTAATAGGTGCTGGTTTGGCCGGTCTTAGGGCGGCCATATCTGCAAGTGAAAAAGGTGCAGATGTCGCGATACTGACAAAAGTTCATCCGGTGAGAAGTCACTCGAACGCTGCCCAGGGAGGGATTAACGCCGCACTATCTCATAAAGGTGATGACTGGCGTGAGCACGCATATGAAACAGTCAAAGGTAGCGATTATCTTGGAGATCAAGATGCTATATCTGTAATGTGTAGTGAAGCCGGTGACGCCATTATAGAACTCGAACATATGGGCGTGATCTTCAATAGAGATGATACTGGTCACTTAGGGACACGGCAATTTGGAGGGCAACAGAAGGCTCGTACTTTTTTCGTAGCAGACTTTACTGGTCAGGCAATCCTTCATGTAATGTATGAACAGATTATGAAGGCGGGAATTCAAGTATATGAAGAATGGTTTGTGACTGATCTCATAATGGAAGATGGGATTTGTCATGGTGCATTAGCATATGACATGCTAAATGGTGATCTACATGCAATTAAATCAAAGACTGTAATCTTAGCAGCGGGTGGAGTTGGCAGAGCATTTGAGCCTACCACTAACGCTTTGATATGTACTGGAGACGGTATATCTCTGGCTTATAGGGCGGGGGCTCCAGTTATGGATATGGAGATGGTTCAATATCACCCGACAACTCTGAAGAATAATGGTGTGTTACTGACAGAAGCTGCTCGCGGTGAAGGTGCATACTTGCTTAACTCGGCTGGGGATAGGTTTATGTCTAAGTATGCCCCAAATATGATGGAATTAGCCTCTAGAGATGTGGTCTCAAGGGCAGAACAGACCGAGATTAACGAAGGTAGGGGAGTGGACGGCTGTGTGTTGCTTGACCTCAGGCATCTTGGTCGTGAAACGATCCACCAGAGGTTATCTTACATAAATGAAGTTACTATGGATTTCTTAGGGATAGACATGGCAGAACAGCCTGTGCCAATAAGACCCGGCATGCATTATCAGATGGGCGGGGTGAAAACGGATGTCAACGGAGCTACATCCATTCCTGGACTGTACGCTGCTGGTGAATGTGCCTGTGTAAGCGTACACGGTGGAAATAGACTAGGAGCCAATTCACTACTGGATACAATAATATTTGGCCGTAGATCTGGAGAGGCAGCTGCAGAATACTCCCTCCAAGCCCCAGATAAGAGCCTGTCGGAGAATATACTAAAGCAAGAAGAGAAAAGACTATCAGATATACAAGCTAGGAAAGATAATGGGGATACCCCAGCAAAAATACGTCTTGAGATGGGTGAGGCAATGAACCAGTACGTAGCTGTATTTCGTACTCAGGAAGGCATAGAAGAAGCTGCAAAGGTATTGGAAAATTTGAAAGAAAGATACAAGACAGTACCTGTACAGGATAAGGGAAGAATATTCAACACAAACCTGCTAGCTACGCTGGAACTTGGATTTATGCTTGATTGCGCAGAAACAATAGTTGCAGGTGCATTGGAAAGAAAAGAGAGTAGAGGCGCACATACGAGACTCGATTATCCCAATAGGGATGATGAGAATTGGATGAAACACATTTTGTTGTCACATACTCCTGAAGGTCCCAAAATGGAGTATCAGGAAGTTAAAGTTACAGAATGGGAACCAATGGAAAGGACATACTAAGTTTTAGGTTGCAAAGCGTGTATAACTCAATTTGTATATTAAGGCACGAGATAACCCAGGAGGATTTAGATGCAAGTTACCCTCAATGTTAAAAGGTTTAATCCTGAAGAAGATGAGTCAGAAAGTTTCTTTCAGGATTACACACTCGACGTAGAAGATTATTACACAGTTCTTGATGCCCTGATAAAAGTTCGTGAAGACATGGATGGTAGCTTGGCATTGCGCTGCTCTTGCAGAGCGGCGATATGTGGCTCTTGCGCTATGAGAGTTAATGGTCATGCGAAACTAGTATGCAAGACAAAGATTCAAGATGTCACCACGTCCTCGGAGAATTACATAACTGTTGAGCCTATGGGCAATATGCCAGTTATAAAGGACTTAGTGACGGATATGAAACCGTTCTGGGACAGAGTTAGGGCTGTTAGGCCGTGGCTTCAGCCCGAAGGGCCTGAGCCTAAAGAAGAATACGTTGCACCGAATGAATCTATGCTTCATCTCAATGGAGTTATGGCATGTATTATGTGCGGTTGTTGCGTATCTGATTGTACAGTTTTAGAAATTGACAAGAATTTCCTTGGCCCAGCAGCTTTGGCAAAAGCGTATAGATTTACCGCAGATCCTAGAGACAATGAAGATCACGAAAGGCTGAGAGCATATAGTGAATACGGGGGTATCTGGGATTGCACTAGGTGTATGGAATGCGTAGAAGTGTGTCCTAAGGGTGTTGCGCCCATGGATCGCATAATGGGTTTGCGAGATAGTGCAATGGAACTTGGATTTATTAATAACAACGGATCAAGACACACAGAGGCATTCAATGAGTCTATAAGGCATAGCGGACATCTAGATGAACTTAGATTACCAATTAAGACATTCGGAATGGGGGGGCTGTTTGTGCTGGGCAGTATGCTTAATATACCGGCGATACTGAAGAATATACCGAATCTTATAGGAATGCTTCCAGTAGCCTTGAGGGCATTCAGACGTGGAAAAGTACCACCCATGATTCATAAGAAGATAAAGGGTCACGAGAAGATCAAGAATATTTTCGAAAAGATGGAGAGTAACAAATGAAGTACGCCTTTTTCCCAGGATGTGTATCAAGAGGTGGTTGCCCAGAACTCTATCCTGCCGCAGTGGAAGTGTGCAGTAGGCTGGGTTTAGAGCTGGAAGAAATAGTTGGGGCTTCATGTACAGGAGCTGGAGTATTACAGGAAAAAAACCAGAAATTGGGTGACACATTAAATGCAAGGACGTTCGCTATGGCAGAAGGTATGGGAATGCCTATTATGACCATATGCAGCACATGCCAAGGTACTATGGCTCAAGCTCACGATAGACTTAAGGACGATTTTTATAGGTCAGAGATAAATGAGATTCTCTCCGAAGAAGGACTTGAGTATAAAGGTGAGGTTATAATAAAACACTTATTGTGGATTATGGTTGAAGACATAGGCCTTGATGAAGTTAAGAAACTTATTAAGGTTCCGCTCAGTACGATGAAAGTAGCGGCATTTTATGGATGTTATATCATAAGACCTACTGGTGTCCTGGGTTTTGACGAACACCCAGAGAGAGAAGATTCCCTAGAAAGGGTTATAGAGGCTCTCGGTGCAGAATTAGTAGAATTTCCAGGGAAAACGAAATGTTGTGGCTTCCCAATTCTAACAATAAATGAAAAAAATTCGGTCAAAATGGTTGCTAACCATACTTTAGATGCTAAAGAGAGAGGAGCTGATGCAATGGTAACACCATGTCCTCTATGCCATCTGAATTTAGATGGATTTCAGCCTAAGGCATCTGCTCAAAAAGAAACTAATATCGATTTGCCGGTTTTGCATTTGCCGCAAATGGTAGGTTTGGCAATGGGACTGGATCCTAAGTCTATGGGATTAAATAAACATATAGTTCCCACAGCAAAATTGGTGTCTAAAGTTAAAATAAATGCCTAATGTAGATGCTAAGAGGGATTCCTCTTCTCAAGTTCAGCCCACAAGAAATCTACTAAGGCTAAAGTGAGTCTGGTGGTCCTTAGAGGTCTGGGAGACCATCTAGGGCTTGACCAGTGGTGGGCGTAAAATAGTTTAGAGAAGGTCATTTTTACCCCTGATACCAAGTTATCAACGTCATTCTTGCGGATACTATTGTCTTCTGATGGTAACGCTTCCAGATGCACAAGATGTTGTCTTCTCATAGTATTAAGGCTTTCTAAAGTATAAGTATCTTGCTCTATTTGAGCATACATTGATTGTATGTCATTGCTATCACTATGTGGCATAAGGGTATTCTGGTCTTCAGTCGCTGTGTCAAGTAGATTTGGCAGGCTATGATCTAATTGCTCAATACTTAGAGCTCTACTCACATGATATAGTATGCCTTCAAATAAGGATCCTCTGACAGGGTCAAAGAAGTCTCGGAAGTTTATGAGAACTCGAATTTCCTTATCAACTGGCCACAAAGATTCCCAAGCAGCATGATACAGGCACGCCCTGGATATTATTGATTGCAGATTATCTAACCTAGATCTGAATTCTGATTTCTTTATCGCCATGACATGAATATAGCAAAATAAGTCTTGGAATATCAATGGCAAAACCAAGAAGTGCCACTGATATAATCCCTAGGTTATTCGAGAAATCTAACTATTACTTCGTTGGCTAACAGTTTCGCATCCGAATTTAACTTCAAATATTCACCTGTATCTTCTATCAAGCAAGACGATGTAAGATCGGATAACTGAGAAGGGAATATGTCTTGGATTTCTTTACCAAATTGCTCTTTGAATTTAAGTTTGTTTATACCCTTACCGAGTCTAAGCCCTAGCATAATTGATTCAACTATTTTAGTGCTTTTATCTATATGCTCATATCCGCCAATAAACGGTAACTCATCAAGGCTGTCGGATATATTGTCTAGATTGATAGTAGTATCATTTAATTCTTTTAATGTTTGTATGTATTGTCTAGGAGATTTTAGATTATGAAATCTAAAATGTTCCAGATGCGAATGAGCGCCTGGACCTACTCCGATATAGTCGTCATTAAGCCAATATCTTAAGTTGTGCCGACTTTCCATGCCTAATTGAGCCCAATTAGATATTTCATAATTAGAGTACCCGGCTTCCTTCAATATAGCGTCAGCCGTAAGATACATATCAGCTGCTAAATCTGGGTCTGGCTCAGGTAATCTACCAACTCCTACCTGATAATGCATTGGAGTTCCTTCTTCGAGTGTAAGGCAATAAGCAGAAATATGTTCAGGTTGGAGTTCAAGAGACCTTTTTAAAGTTTGTTCCCATTGAGCCATACTTTGATAAGGTATACCGTATATGAGATCTATACTAAGGTTATTGAACCCCGATTTCCTTGCAATTTTAAATGCATCGCATGCATCATCTGAGCTATGCCTACGGCCGAGGACTTTCAGCAATGAATCGTCTAAGCTTTGAACCCCTAGACTTAGACGATTTATTTTCGTATTCTTGGTGTTGATCGCGCTAGATGCTATTATGTCACCCGGATTAACTTCCATAGTAAACTCAAGGTCATCATCAAAACAGAATGAGTTGATTAGGTTCTGATTTATAGTCATTAATTGATTCGATGGGAGATACGATGGAGTTCCTCCACCTAGGAATATAGTGTCCACTAGATAATTCCCCTGAAGGCTAGAGCCCCAGAAACGTATTTCCTTGTTCAATGCATCCATGTATTCTGGAATAAGATTCTCGATGCCAGAATATGTATTGAAGTCGCAATACGGGCATTTCGTTTCGCAGAATGGGATATGTATGTATAAACCTAATTTATTCATTGATTCACAGAGAATGAGGATTTATGAACGTTTGATTTGATTGCACATAGGAGATTGTAACACAGAGGGAGGATATTTTAGTTCAGCAAGGTAGCTATCCTAAACGTTAAACAGAAAGTTTATAATATCGCCATCCTGAATTTCGTATGTTTTACCCTCTGACCTTAAGGCGCCCCTCTTGCGCCCTTCTGCTAGGGATCCACATTCCATAAATGAATCGTACGATATAACTTCGGCTCGTATAAACCCCCTTGATATATCTGAGTGTATTTTTGCAGCACCATCCACAGCAAGTGTTCCTTTCTTGATGGTCCAGGCTCTCACTTCGTCAGATCCGACAGTGAAAAACGATATTAATCCGAGTAATTCATAAGAAGTTCTAATAAGGCTGTCCAAACCGGATTCAGTTAGACCCATTGCATTGCGGAATTCATTTTGCTCCGTCGGACTCTCGATTTCAGCTAGATCCATTTCCAGTTGTCCACATATTACGGTTGTCTCGATATTCTTATCAGAATGGAGTGTTTGGACAGAGTCCCTGATTTCCTGAAAATTGTCTAAATCCTCCTCTCCTATATTCCAAGCAAGCAGCATTGGTTTTCCGGTGAGGAACTGGTAGTTTTGAAGCAGTTTGTGTTCATCTAAAGATATCTCATTAGATCTTATAGGTATGTCCAATTCTAAAGATTCCTTAATGCGACGTAAAAGCAGTTGTTCTTTTTGTTTGATTTCTTTGTCTTGGGACTTTGCACCTTTAAGATCAGATTCTAATTTTATAAGCCTTTTCTCCAGAATAGCTAGGTCTGCAAAAGATAATTCGAGATGCATATCTTCAAGATCTTTTTCGGGATTAATTTCACCATTTGGATGTGGTACGCTAGGGTTTTCGAATTTTCTTACTACCTGCAGTAGAGCGTCTGTACCTTCTAATAAATTGAGTAGCTCTCCTGCAATATCTTGATTCATTCTAGGTAGATTTCCTGGGGCCAACGCTACATCTATGAACTTTACTTCAGCTAATACCGTACTATTTGGATGGAATATATCTTCAAGGGTTGATATTCTTTGATCGGGAACCTTGGCAATGCCAAGGCTGGGTTTTAAGTACTTACCCTGAGATTTGCCCGGGGTAGTTTTGCCTTTACTCAATGCATTGAATACAGTTGTCTTACCACTCTCTTTGAGTCCTATAATGCCAATGTCCAAAATTATCCTCACTCAATGGCGTATAAATTTCCGTCTCTAGATGATGCGTATAAAGTTTTTCCTGCTATTACTATTTTATTAATCCTAGAGTTAGCAATATCTAAAACCTGGCTGGCTTCTTCGAATTTAGCATTCTCAAGCACACCGAGGCATCCTTTTAAACTAGTCTGTGCTGTTGTGCTACGCATTGAAATATTAGGATTCAACTTTCGCATTTCAGCTAAGTCAATTGTTCCTTCTGATGTCAAGATTGAATCCGAAATGTTGAACCCCGCGCCTGTCATACAGTCGAGGAATGACATTGGAATTGAAGATATGCTAGTTTCTTCCTCAAGTGTGATAGATTCCATAATTTCCCCATCTATCTTATGGATTTTTCCAGAAAGCCCCCCGACGAACACCGTATTGTTAACTACAACTGGTGCAGATAGCAGAGTATCATTGGTAGGGTATTTCCATATTATCTTGCCATTGTTACGGTCAATTGAATAGACGTTTCCTTCGTCACTCGTTACATATAAACGATCGGCGTCAGATGATATAGATTTACTGAGATGTCCTTTTAGGCGAGTCCCCCATATCACCCCAGCTGGGAGTCCTGGATGCTCGGCCATATCCCACCAGAATAATTGTAGTTTTAGGCGGTAGTACCTTGAGTTAAAAAGGATTTCTTTTTCAGGTACATTTATAGCATATATGTACCCATTATCGAATGGTACATATGCTATGCCATCAGTTATCGTTGGCGATCCGAAAACTGTCCTCCCAATGCCTCTAAAAGTATATCTTCGATTGCCAGTATCCATGTCGATAACATTTACCCTACCGTCAATCGAACTGACTAGTATAAGATCTTCCCAAATGACAGGAGTATTAGTAATCCACTCTTCTGTTGCAAAACGCCAGCGCTCCTTACCAGTCATAGCATCTAAACCATATATGTTATGATCCCCAGAACCAAAATATATCTCACCTTTGTGCACAATTGGGGAACCCATGATGGGTCCCTGTGACTGATATACCCAGATAGTGGAACCGTCATTTATATTTAGAGCGGTAACTCGTCCGTTTTCCCCCGTGTAATACACTAGTTCCCCTGCGACAACTGGAGACCCTTCTAGTTCACCTACGGTTTCATGTTCCCATAGTATGTCACCAGAATTCTCATCTAAGGCGAGAACTCTGCTATCCTGGGTCGCAACATATACGACACCATCTTTAACTGCAGGCCCAGCCACCATTGGTTTAGATGTTTCTAGTGCCCACCTAACTTCACCAGAATACTTATCTGTTAGATATGCTTCGGACACGTACTGGGTGTTAAGGCCACTTAAGTTTCTATTCTCCATTGACCATTCTCCGGCTTCTGAGACAGCAGTAACATCGGATACAGGGGAGGGGAGTTCTCTACGTTCATCATAATATTGCAATCCAAGATATCCTAAAAATAGCATCGGCAGGGATAACTTGAGCATCAGTATTATCTTGTCTCTCCGCTTTTTTCGTATATCTCTTTCTGTAGTAGTTATAACTCCACTGTCTGTTGACGCGGACGAACGCTGAAGTACACTCCAGCAATCTACGCACCATTCTGCATTTGATAGGTTTGTTTGGCCACAAACGGAACATAGTATTTCAACTACAGGAATTTCACTATTTATACCAGGGTCAAATTCTGCGTTATCAACCTGTCTAGGGACTCTAGTTTTCATATTCACGTTAAATTGTGCAACTGTGGCTAAGTCATCTACGAATTGTTTGGGATCTCTATATCTAGACTCCTGTTGGGGTGACAAACCTTTGATAAGTATCTGATCTAGGTTTTCGGGTAAGTTTGAATCTATACTACTTGGCAGTGCGGGTGAAGCAGATAACTGTCTAACCAATATAGTTGCAGGATCTACAGCATTGAATGGAAGTTGTCCTGTCAGTAGCACGTACGCAACCATTGCCAATGAATAGACGTCTGATTCGGTTGATGCAGGCTTGTTCTGACTAATCTCAGGGGCTGCATATACGTAGGAGTTCTTACTACGTATAGTCTTCCTTGATGAACTGTTCTGATGCAAAATAGAAAGTCCAGCATCAGCGATATATAATCCATCGCCATTTGGTTCTATAAAGATATTGGACAGTTTTATATTTCCGTGTATGACCCCTTTTTCATGATATGCCTGTAGGCCCGCTGAGACCTTATATAATATTTTGACTATAGAGGATATGTCTCTGGGCTCATCTATCTCTTGTTCTAGACTTGGCCAATCTATATATTCTCTATGTATCCAGTGTTTGCCTTGGTATTCACTTTTCTCAAATACTGGCAGTATATTTTCGTGTGTGACCTGAGCGATAGTTGGCATTTGCGTAGATAGCGAGGCCAGCATAGAATCCTCGTTCTCTAGGTACGGCCTAAGAAGTTTGAGGACTGAAGGATTTGTCCGGTCATTGGCCTTTACTTTGTATGTGGTAGTAGTCCCAGTACTTGCTAACTGGTCTAGGAATTCAAATTCGTTTAAAGAGTGGTTCATTTTTAAGTAACGTTATTATTAGTAGGTGGTTAGTGGCTCGTGTAAGTGGTTATTCAGTTTATCATTAAATATAGATTCTCAGTTTTCATCTGCATCATCATCTATCAACCTAGACTTTCCGTCAACCACTTTCTTGCCGTGCTCAGGATTATCTGAGCTAATCCTACTACTGCGCATAGCTAAGGAAAACGCGAAATACTTCAATAACCGCCCGAAAAGTACGGACACGGCCAGTAAAATCAATATCTTAATCAACTATAACTTTCCATCTAGCTTATTAATATCTTACACAAGGGACTTTGAATATCAAATGCGGTCATATTGTTTCTATATTATGTGATTTCTGGACATTATGTTACATTAATCTGGACAGCAGTTCAAATAAAAATTAGTACAGAAAGTTTTATTCCTAATGCTACATATCTTTATAGGTAAGGACGAATTTTCAATAGAAGAGGCTATAGGAGAACTAAAAAAGCTTATCGATTCACCTGAATTGATAGACGCAAATGTTACGAGACTGAAAACGGCTGATACTTCTCCTGGAGAATTACTTGCAATATCAAGTACTGTTCCGTTTATGGCTTCTCGAAGGTTGGTTATTGTCGAGGGCTTAATAGATAGCTTGAGCCAGACTAAAGAAGACAAATCTAGGGTTGTGAAAGGGAATACTCAGGCCTCGCATTGGTCTACATTTGTTGAAAGCTTAGCGACATTACCTAATACAACTGAGTTAGTAATTATAGACGAAGGTAACAAGCGAAATAATACTTTGATACAGCAGTTGGCTGCAATAGGCGCTGTAAAAAGATTCGATGAGCTCTCAAAGAGAGACTTGCATCAGTGGATTACTGGAAGATCTTCGGGAAAAGGATTGAAGATTTCCAGAGGTGCAGTTTTGCTTTTATCGGATATGATTGGGCCTAATCTCAGACTCATGGATAGTGAATTGGAGAAATTGTCCTTATATGCCAATGGTGAACTTATCACTGAAGAAGAAATAGTAATCATGGTATCTCATGTCAGAGAAATGAGCATATTTGAAGTAGTGGACTCAATGCTTGAATCTAGATTTGATGATGCCCTTAAAGCCCTTACGAATTTGCATAAAGATACATCAATTGGCCACGTGATTACGATGTTAGCTAGGCAGATAAGGCTGATACTCATTGCTAAAGACCTTCAGAGCCAGAATTTGAAAGTACAGGAAATAGGTGACAGAATAGGCATAAATTCCAAGTATGTTCTAGATAAGGTTAGATTTCAATCCAATAGGCACAGTTATGATGCTATGAAATACATACATGCAGGATTAGTGGACTTAGACCAATCAATAAGGATGGGTAAAACCAAGGAGAATCTGGTAGATGGCTACCTGGTACAGATATTTAAGGAATCTCTAAATACTGCGGGTCTTGATTAGTTTAAGTGTTTATAATTGGATTATAGCAGGCAACCATGTGGTCTTGGTCTGCTTCTAGTAATCTGGGCCTCGTATTCAGCCTGCACTCTGATGTTGCTTTGAAACATCTATCGAGAAAGGCACATTTATCGGGAAGATCAATCATAGTTGGTGGAGCTCCTCGGATTGGATTTAGCCTTCGTTTAGGCCCATCTAATCTTGGGAGAGTTTGGAGAAGGGCACTGGTATATGGGTGTTTGGGGTTTTTGAACAGGTCTATAGTGGGAGCCTGTTCAACAACAGATCCAGCATACATTACCGCCACATGGTCCGCTACCTGTGCAACGACCCCCATATCATGGGTTATTAATAGTATAGAAGAGTGGTTGTAATCACGTAATCTCCGAATTCTATCCAATATGTCAGCCTGTAGGGTTACATCTAAGCTAGAAGTGATTTCATCTGCTATAAGTACTGGGGGATTCCAGACCATTGCCATTGCGATCATAACGCGCTGGGCCATACCTCCACTTAGTTGGAAAGGGTGTTGCTTGAGTATATGCTCAGGATTTGGCAAATCCATTTGCCGAAGGAGGTCTATTGACCTCTCTTTGATCGACTTCTTGTCCGTATTGCCATGAGCCATGAACATTTCTTCCATATGACTCCCAACATTTAATAATGGGTTTAGTGCAGATGTAGGATCTTGGAATATCATAGAAATCTCTTTGCCTCTAATCTGCCTAAGCTCGTTTTCGCTCAATGAGAAGAGGTTCTTTCCGTTAAAGAGTATTTTGCCTTTATCTATCCGACCTGGGGAATAGATTAGATTTAGGATAGAAAGTGCGGTAACCGATTTTCCTGAACCACTCTCGCCAACTAGACATAGGATACTGTTCTTTCTTAATTCGAGGTTTACGCCATTAACGGCTTTGACCTCACCCTCAAACGACTTAAAGGAGGTGTGAAGGTCTTCAACCTGCAAGATAACTGGTTTAGATAGATTATGCGACGATTGGTGATTGGGGTTCATAAGTATATCCTTAGTCATGTACTTGACATAACATATATAGTGCGAATAAGCCGTGCGGTCTGTTTAGGTTGCCCATACTATTATATAGCTCTTCCCTGTTCCACCTTGGACTCGAATATTGTTGTATTGTTACTCTCTGTCTCTAACTCCAGCCCATTCACCTAAATTACTGTAATCTATTTGTCCGTCTGTCAATTTCTCATTTATTGCCTGGATTAAATTTGCTAAACCAGCTTTCTGTTCTGCTGAAATTACTATCACGTCAACATTTTTCCGATTCCTTGTCAGTCTTTCAGCATATTCGCCTACTTCATACGAATCTTGATTTACCAAGTCGATCTTGTTAAGGACTAATATCGAGGATTTCATGTCGTGGCCTAATCGTTTCAAAAGCCTGTTGACTACAGATGCATGCTCTTCGGCTTTAGGATGTGAAATGTCTACTACATGCAATATTAAGGACGCCTCTTCTAATTCCTCTAACGTAGCCATAAAGGCAGCTACTAAAGTAGAAGGTAATTTTTGTATAAACCCTACCGTATCAGTCATCAAGAATGGTGAACCATGAGGGTTGTGAATCTTTCTAGTCGTAGGGTCCAGGGTTGAGAACATACGATTTTCTGCTACAACATCCGCACCTGTGAGTGAGTTGAGTAAGGTACTCTTTCCGGCATTCGTGTAACCCACCAATGACACAACAGGGACCCCGGTTTTTTGCCGATTCTGCCTGTAATTGGCTCTCTGCTTTTTCACATTTTCGAGTTCACGCTTTAGCCTTTGGATTTTATTACGAATTATACGGCGGTCAGTTTCTATCTGGGTTTCTCCTGGACCTCTGGTACCAATACCTCCTCCAAGTCTCTCTAAGTGAGACCACTGCCCTACTAGTCTTGGTAAAAGATATTCAGTTTGTGCTAGGTCTACCTGGAGTTTCCCTTCTCGTGTTTGTGCTCGTTGTGCGAAAAGATCAAGTATTAATGCACTTCTATCAATAACTTTAACCTTCAGAACTTCTTCTAAATTCCTTTGCTGAGTCGGGCTAAGTTCATCGTCAAAGATTATCACATTGGCCCCAACCTGATCCTTCAGAAACGATAATTCTTCGAGCTTACCTTTGCCTAGGTAAGTATGAGTTGGCCGTTCGAGTTTCTGTGTTAAGTACCCAACTACCTTTGCGCCTGCTGACTCAGCGAGTTGATTAAGTTCACTCAGGGATTCTTGGCCGTCCATTGCGGCAGAACGCCGCTTAGAATCAAGTCCCACTAGTATGGCACTATCAGGAACAAATCTGGTAGAAACAGTTTCTTTTGGCGTAACTTTATCTCCTAAATAAGTTTACTAATTAGCAGGAGGGTTAGGTATCTTCCAATCAGATAATCTGGATAAGCCCTTCTCTAGCTGCGAGTCTGGAAGGGTTAAGGATAGTCGTATATATCCTTCGCCGTATTTCCCGTAGCCTGCACCTGGTGTGACAACTATATCTTTTTCTTCTATTAACATTGCAGCAAAATCAGCAGACTTCCAGCCAGCAGGTAATTTTGCCCAGACATATAGGCTAGCCTTTGGTGGTGTTACTTCCAGCCCAATTTCGCGCAGCTTGGCCACCAATTTGTCTCGCCTATCCTGGTAAACTCTGTTGTGATAATCTATAGAATCTTGAGGGCCATTTAAGGCCTCAATTGCTGCATATTGGATTGCTTGTGGTATGCCTGAGTCTAGATTAGATTTTACTCTCATTAGAGCATTTATCATTTCTGCATTACCCACAGCCATTCCTATACGCCATCCTGTCATATTATAACTCTTGGACAGTGAATGGAATTCCAATCCTACATCCATGGATCCGGGAGTTTGCAGGAAGCTCTCTGGAACGTATCCATCATATGCTACTTCAGTATAAGGGGCATCATGTAGTACAGGGACGTTATGCCTTTGAGAAAAAGCAACAGCCTTTGCAAAGAATGTTGAGTCGGCAATGGCACCTGTAGGATTATTAGGGTAGTTTAACCACAGGACTTTGGCTTTTTGGGCTATGTCAGAGGGAACTGAATCCAAGTCTGGTAGCCATCCATTTTCCTCTGTTAATGGTAACCAGTGGCATTCGCCACCTGCAAACAATGTCCCAATGGAGTAAACAGGGTACCCTGGGTCTGGAACGAGAGCGATATCTCCTGGGTCTATAAAGCATAGGGCAGCGTGCCCTATGCCCTCTTTAGCCCCTATAAGAGGTAGAACTTCGGTATCTGGGTTCAATTTAACTCCAAATCTCTTATCGTACCAATTAGCAATAGCTTGTCTTAGCTCAGGCAACCCCTCGGATTCAGGATATCTATGGTTAGGCGGGTCTTGAGCGGCCTCCCAGAGTTTATCAAGAACATTCTGTGGTGTTGGTATATCCGGGTCACCAATAGCAAAGGTGACTACATCAGCGCCTTCGGCTCGTTTTCTATTAATTGTCTTAGAGATTTCCACAAATAAATATGGGGGTAATTGCTCTATCCTTTTAGCAAAATTCACTCAGACCTCCGTTAGCATAAAGTAATATTTTTAGGTTCCCAGATTTTACCATATTGAGAATATAGTAGGTAAATAATAACTGCTAATTTCCTTCCCATACACCTTCAAAAACTTTTTGGACCGGACCTTCGAGCTTCACAGATCCATCACCAGTCCAAGTTGCAAGCAATTCTCCACCAGGTACTTCAATTGTTACTTTTTCATCGAGTAGGCCATGAAGGCGACCAGAGACTAACATTGCACATGCCCCGGTTCCGCATGCTAGCGTCTGCCCTGCTCCCCTCTCCCATGTCCTGGTTACAATCCTAGTTGAATCTATGATATTTGCTATATGAAAATTAACCCTATTAGGGAATACTGGATGATTCTCCATAAGCGGGCCATAATATTCTAAGTCTACGTCAGCTACATCGTCATCAATAAATGCAACTGCGTGTGGGTTACCCATAGAAACGCCAGTAACCACAAAACTACGCCCCGGAAGGTCTATTGTGGAATCGAAAAGTATGTTACCAGCGTCTATATTGAATGACTCTCCTATAGTTGTGTTCAAATTAGATAACTCGCTAGGACTAGCATTTTCAATGGCAACTGGTATTTGCTGAATTCTTAATTCTGGTGGCCCCATATCTACAATTGCAGTAGTAACGAGTCCGTTGTTCCAGATAGGTTTAGTTTCCAGAATGCCTGCTCCAGTTTCAATCCGTATAAGACTAGGGTTTCCATCCAAGATTTTGTGATCCAGGACAAATTTCACAAAACATCTAAGGCCATTGCCACACATCTCGGATTCGGATCCATCCGAATTCCACATACGCATACGTATATCTGCTACATCAGAATCAGTAGCCAATATAAGACCATCACTCCCAACACCGAAGTGCCTATCTGAGATTTGACGAGAAATTTCTGGCCAATTCCCAGATTCAGCGAAGCCATTAACAAAAACATAGTCGTTTCCGGCTCCATGCATTTTCGTAAAATTCATACGATTGTTCCTTCATTGGGTATACTCACGATATTATAACATCACCGTGCGTAGATTTTGATATATGGGATATTGCCATTTGTAGTATAAGCTCGTATGAGGATTCGCCAGAAGCATCAAACCACTGTATCCTAGGATCAGTCGGCTTAAACCAGGCGTATTGACTTCTAGCTAGTCTATGTGTGTCAGTCTTAATCTTAGAGATCGTGTCATCTAAGTCCATCTGACCCTCTATATGTTTTGTGATATCACGATAACCTATGCTGTACATCGATGCCATATCTGGACTATAGCCTTGGCCTAATAGATGTTTGACTTCTTCTATCCAACCATTTGCTATCATTTGATCTATACGGGAATCAATCTTGTTATACAAATGCTCTCGATCCATAGTTAACCCAATTATCAGAGATTCATATAGATTAGTATTTTTATTTTGTGCCTGAGATATTGGTATACCTGTCCCTAGGTATACTTCTAGGGCCCGTATAATCCGCCTGGTGTTTCTATAATCAATCTTTGAAGCTGATAAGGGATCTACAAGTTCCAGCTGATTCCATAAGGCGATAGAACCTTGGTCCTGAGCTTTTTGTTGAAGTTGGTATCTCAATACGTTATTTGGTGCTACATTTGGTGATCTAAATCCATCTATTAACCCCCAGATGTATTGGCCGGTGCCCCCTACCAAAAATGGTACCTTGTCCATGTTGTTCGTATCGTCAACAATACTTCTGGCTTGATCTAGATACAGGCTTAGATTATATGTATCATCTGGGTTAAGAATGTCTATGAGGTGATGCTTTACCTCAGATCTATTTGCCAGGCTGGGTTTGTCAGTCCCTATATCCATTTGCCTGTATACCAACCGGCTATCACCGTTAAGGATCTCTCCATTTAGGGATTTGGCCAGACGTATGGCAAGATTACTTTTACCGACAGCTGTGGGTCCGACAATAGCCACTAGGATATTACGATTCTTAATCATATTGCTATTGGTAGTACATTCCTGATATGTAACTATTCTTCTAAGCTCTTGATACAGCTCGAGTTATCTCAACGAAGGCGTTTGGATCTAGGCTTGCACCTCCTACCAGGACACCGTTTATGTTCTTCTGAGTAATATAGTCACCAATATTATTGCTGTTAACACTCCCACCATATAAGAGAGATACTTGATTAGAAAAACTGTTTCCCAGAGTGGCAGACAACATATCTCTTATTTCGGACATCATGTCTTCAGCGTCATCGCTTGTAGCCGCTATTCCAGTACCTATCGCCCAGAGAGGCTCATAAGCGATGGCAAGATTGCTATTGCTTCCAATGCCTGATATAGATGCCTCCAACTGTCCTAGCACTACTTCTTTGGCTTTACCTGCATTTCTATCATCTAAAGTTTCACCTATACAGACAATTGGTGTTATGCCATTAGCTATAGCTGCATTCATCTTCGCATTTACTGAGGCGCTCGTTTCGCCAAGAAGCTGTCGTCTTTCCGAGTGGCCAAGGATAACATATTTACATATCCCAGAGAGCATTGCAGCTGATATCTCACCTGTATAGGCTCCTTTTTCTTCTGCG
>CEUS01012191.1_pt1 | contig 17645 bp, 12 predicted proteins | sample 427031 | NCBI WGS metagenome assembly CEUS01 (sample SAMEA2622837, study PRJEB7988) | marine metagenome | biome: marine biome (ENVO:00000447); feature: marine epipelagic mixed layer (ENVO:xxxxxxxxx); material: "saline water (ENVO:00002010), including plankton (ENVO:xxxxxxxx)" | depth 140 m | reverse complement strand
CCGGTCCTCAAGGCGGGCCAGTCCACGCTGATACCAAGCAACCGAACGAGATGCTGATTCGTGGGCACTTATCACACTGTTGTGAGTACGCATAACGGCCACAAAACCGATACATGGAATCAGTGCCCACCAGCCTGACCAGCTCCCATGCGCGAATGACCCCCATCCAGCCGCAAGAATCAGGGTGACAAGAAGAAGCCTGGTATAGCTAAGATATCGGTCCCTGACAGCAAGTTTCTCTTGGGTAACTTGGCGTGCGGCTAGTGTGGTCTTGTGGTGGTGTAATAGGTCAGAATGGTCCACGGCCTACACTCTGATGCATTGTGCTTGGAGGTTTTCAGTGTCTAAGCGACGTACTGTCGCGACCCATTAGGAGCCAACGAGAACACGGAGGGATTAAATAGCTTAAAAGTAACCAGTTACTTGAGCAGCTCGATGGTTGAGATTTCAATTACGCGTTGACCATTAGTGTCACTGGTTTCTCCAGTAGCGGTGACTTGTTGAGCCATTAATTCGGCAAGCTTGTCGCCGTTACTTGCTACCCAATCTCCAGTAATGGTGTACAACCCATCGTCTGTGAGAATGCCAATTGGGTCACCATTTCTAGCGCACCGTACCATGCACGCGACGTGTTCGTCACTGGGGCCGGCTTCTCCCAGGTGAGACCCACAATTGGCTTCGACCAGCATCCCTGTGACGGTTTCTTCGGCGGCTACGCCCGTCAACATGGCAAAGGCCACGAATACCGTGACGGTCAAGGCGTTCAGAATAGTTTGCATGGTCTACATATATGTCGGTTAACTAGCGGTTGTCAAGGATTGAGATTCATGAGAGGGACTGTCGATTAAGTCAGCGCCCTTTGGTACCTTAAGATCGGGCATCGGTGTGGCCGAGAACATCTTTTGGAGGAGGGAGAAACCAATCCCACCCAATTGGGTAGCGCGAGAGGCACGAGCGCTGTCAGTTGACAAACCAGTGTTGCCAAATGCTTGGAGCATCACCTTCGACGCTATAACGAACGCCACACGATTTCTGAACGACTTTAGAATGCTGGACCGCTTCCAAGAAGCCCTGAGGCCATAGAAACTATTCCAGACGTTCTGGGTTCCTTGCCGAATTTCCTCGCCCGACATCACCGGGTGAGGTGTCAGTAGCTTTGGTCGTTTCGCCTGAGGAATCAGCCAGTGACGCGACGCCGGGATACCGTCGACGCTGATCATGCTGTCCTGCTGTTCTTTCTCCCACTGTTCAAAATCTAGGGTTCCTGGAAACGGGGTCAAAGTTACGAATTGTGCAAAGGTAATGTCGGATCGTTTGGCTAGCTCTGCGGTTGCCTCGAAAGTACTTGGGCGATCGCTTGGAAGACCAAAAATGAATGACCCGAGGATGTAGACACCGTGTTTTCGGAATTCCTGAAGTCGTTCAACAAGTTCCTCGCCGGCAAGATTGAAGTCCTTATAGACGTCCTTTAGTCCTTCAGGGGTGACAGCCTCAACGCCAACAAGAGCACCTCTGATCCGGGCTTTCCTCATCGCATTCAAAAACTCAGGATCTTCAGCAGATTCCATGGTGATCTGTGTGAAGAAATTCAGGTCGCTTGGTAACTCAGCCATGAGCTCCATCAGTTCAAAGCGTTCATCACGCAAAGCCTTGAGCTCGTTGTATCTCGTTTTATCTTCCCGTCGGTACGCCATCCTCAAGTCTTCAAGCGTCACAGGGTAGAAATTGTCGTCTGCTAGGGCTATGAACCTGAAGCCCATTCGCCGAAGTTCAACGATTTCTTCAATGACCGGATTTACTTTCCGCTGGCGGGGTTCTTGTCCATCGGTACGCCACACGGAACAAAACGAGCAATGTTTGGGACAACCACGGACAGTCTGAACTGATGCCCATGCATATTTCTTTCGGTCCATCAAGTCCCAACGGGCTTTTCTGAATTTTCCAGCGTCAACTCGGCCACCCTCGTAAATTTCTTTTGTCGAGCCGTTGACGCAATCTTCGATCGCTTGGCCCCAAGCGATGTCACCATCACCTTTTACCACCGCGTGGGCGCCGCCACGTTCAATCGCTTCTTCGGGAAAGAGGGTTGGATGACTGCCACCGAAGATTACCCAGGCACCGCGCTTACGCGCGCGCTGTCCAAGTTCGTAGCCGACTAATGCATTTCCTGTGTGAATGCCGATACCCACGACGTCGCCTTTCTCAAGGCGGTCTGTATCGAACGGTTCCAGTGATTCGTCACTCAAAATCGGGTCGCCCCATTTGGCGGGGGTGGCGGCAGCAAGCACAAACATCCACCTTGGAGTGATGAATGCTGTCCCGAAGGAGAAATGACTAGGGTTGACGATATGTATACGCAAGAAACTATTCTCTTCAATATCGCGAAACTAGCGAAAGTCGATTTTCGCCGGAATTAAGATTTTCCACTCCAGTGTACTCTGTTTGGAATTTTGGCGTCACGGACGTTCGTTAAAGTCTAGCATCCACCAGAAGTATGTCATTTTTTGGCTAGATGCTTGCATGAACCCAATGACAGAAGCTAGTCCTGCCAACTTGGAAACATTTTGGAGTTCGCTAGGGTTTAATATTGCTAAGTTGAGCTCTAGCATGCGCTTAAGGCAATCATGCTAACTGATCACTACGCTGACCAACGTCTGCCGAATCATGACTAGATTTACGATGGTGCTGCGATGACTAATACTGGGTTGACCCTGGCAGTCGCCTTGGCGGCCGGGGTAATGGCTCAATCGTTATCACGCCAGGTGCGTCTGCCCGGCATTGTTCTGTTACTCGTGACCGGGGCGCTGCTCGGGCCAGAATTCTTAGCGGTAATTCAGCCAAGTTCTCTAGGGGAAGGCCTGTTCGCAATTGTTGACTTTGGCATCGCAATCATTTTGTTCGAAGGGGGATTGAATCTTCAGTGGTCCCGTCTGAAACGGCAGGAAGCCGCAATTCGTCGCCTGATTACAATCGGAGCGGTAGTTACGTTAGTTGGAGCAACCCTGTCAGCGGTTTTTGTCATGGGTTGGCGGTTGAACCTCTCACTTCTCTTTGGGAGCTTAGTCGTTGTTACTGGGCCGACCGTCGTGGCACCTCTTCTCCGAGATATGCGGCTACACCCTCGGTTGCGGACGATTCTCGAGGCGGAGGGTGTCTTCATAGACCCAGTCGGAGCACTATTGGCAGCGGCGTTACTTCAGGTTGTTCTGACTCCGGGACTTGGCACACTTGCCGCCGAAGTTCAATTTATTGCCGTTAGTTTGGGTTTTGGTCTCGTTGCTGGTCTCGGAATGGGATTGATTCTGGTGGTGGCACTGCGTTACGGATTTCTTGTCGCCAGTGGTTACGAGAACATCTTTACGCTTGCTGCCGTTGTTCTGCTCTTTGAGGCGTGTGGTGTGGTCGTGCCAGAAAGTGGCTTAATGGCCGTGACGGTTGCAGGTGTTGTAGTCGGAAACTTTAGGTCGCGAGTCGGCGAGGAGTTACGCGAGTTCAAAGACCGACTAACTATTCTGCTTGTTGGACTGCTCTTCGTTTTGTTGGCCGCTGATGTGTCTCTTGAAGATGTTAGAGCATTGAGAGGTCCGGGATTAATTCTGGTGGCCGGGCTAGTCTTTGTGGTGCGGCCGGCCGGTGTCTGGCTTGCCACGAGAGGTTTAAAGCTCAACACACAAGAACGAACATTCATTGCGGCTATGGCGCCCCGGGGAATTGTGGCGGCGGCTGTGGCATCGATCACGGCCGCGAATCTTGAAAGTCAAGGTATTGATGGCGGCGATCAGCTTAAAGCACTCGTCTTTCTCGTCATTGCTGTCACGGTCATTGTTTCTGGGTTGACAGCTAAGCCGCTCGCCAGTTTACTCTCCGTTCGTCTTCCGCATCGTAACCATGTTGCGATTCTTGGTGCGCGGGGACTCGGGTTTCCACTCGCCGAACAACTGCGGAAAGCAATGATCCCGGTGGTGTTTCTGGAGTTTGATCCGAAGCGGTCACGGGTTGCCGAAGAAGCCGGGTACACCGTTGTCTTTGGAGACCCACTAGAGGAGCGGACTCTCTTGCGAGCCAGACCCGAACTGGTTGGTAAAGCGGTCGGTGCTACGTCGAATGAGCATTTCAATAGTCTTTTTGTCCGTCAAGCACTCGATGAATTTGACGTGCCTCGAGGTCTGATTGCGGTTGAATCTCTCTTTGGCGAACAGAGTCCGAGCCTATTACCATCAGCGGATGCCGACGTGTTGTTTGACGGGCCTCACGACCATGAACGGTGGGATGTACGCTGGCGGCACCAACAAGTAGTGGTTGAAGAATTCCAATTTGTTCTCATAGGGAACCAGGCAACCGATCAAACGGAAGCAGCAACGCCAGCCGCGACGCGCTCACGAGAATTGTTTGCGGTCGTGACAGTAACTCGAGGTAACCACGTTGCTCCAATGCGGATGGGATACCAACTTCGGGAAGGAGATGTAGCCGCTATTGCCATTCACAAGCCCGACCACGCTGAGGCTACGCAGGTGCTACGGACGCTTGGCTGGTATGCAGTAGGCAAAGAAGAGGTCGCGCGATGAATATCTTCGAGCGGGAGGAGATAGTAGCTGGCAGTGCTCTAAGCGATTCTTGATAATTCTGTAGTTGTCACTCGTCCTATCTGTTTTCCCATTGTTCCATCATCCAGTCACCAGCGATCCTTAGACTGCTGATGTAGGCGCCCATCGCGAAGTGTCCGATGCCGGAAAGGGCAGTCAGTTCAACCGGATTTCCTTGTTCCTTGAGGCGCTCAGCGGCTTCAGCGGCAGGTTGAAATGCCACACGTTCATCATCGCGGCTGTGGACGATGTGGATGGGCATAGCGGCTAGTCGGTCAAGTTGCATGGTGCCTATTGCATCGAGCACCCCCTCGTCTACAGGTCCAGCCATTGGAATGGCGCCAGTGAAGAGGTCGGCGTGCCTTGTGGCAAAGAACCAGGTGCCACGGCCACCCAGGCTGAACCCCGTGACCAACACCCGCTCGGGGTCCACAGCGTGTTGAGTCATGACCTGTCTAATCAATGCGATGACAGCTCGGTCTGATTCATCCGTTGCCCAAGAACGAGTAGGCGCATCGGGTGCGATGATGATGGCGTTCCAACTGCGGAACGCAGGTTCCACAATGCTTTGCATGAAGCTGCTTCCGTAATACGGAGTCCGAGCGCCACCAGGGTGAAGGGCGAGGATAAGTGGCAGCGGGTCGATAGCACCACTGTCAGTGGATGTGGTTGTCGGAAGGGAGATGGCGTAGGTCATTTCGGCACCGTCTGGTGTCGAGAATGTGTCGTGAGTAATCTCAGATGATGGTGACGCCCGCTGTTCTGTAAAGAGTGAAATGCCTGTTCCGATTATCAGCGTCACTACCAGCGCAATACATCTCATGACCGTATTGTCCTTTATCGAAGCTCAGAATGGTTCATAATTTCTCAATTGGCCCAGTCTGTGATCAGTGCTTCTATGACAGTTCGCACACGATTTGCTCCGAGTCCAACTGGCTATCTTCATATTGGTGGCGTCAGAACCGCTTTGTTTAACTGGTTGTTCGCTAGACACCATAACGGCCAATTCATCCTCAGAGTCGACGATACTGACCGAGAACGGCATGTCGAGTCAGCGCTTCAGCCTATTCTCAATGGCTTCCGCTGGCTCGGTCTCGATTGGGATGAAGGGCCCGAGGTCGGTGGACCATATGTTCCGTATTTTCAATCTGAGCGTAATGACTGGTACACGCGAGCCGTCGAGCGACTGTTAGAGGTGGGCGCGGCTTACGTAGATTTTGCGACAGCCGAAGAGATTCAAACTGAACGGGAAGAAGCACAGCGAGACAAACGACGATTCACCTACAGCCGCAAATGGATGGCTGAAAGCAGTGCCCAGGCTGATACTTTTCGCGCCGAGGGTCGATCGTCAGTGGTCCGGCTGAAGATGCCGAGGGACGGCACCTGTGAGTTTAAGGATCTCGTTCGTGGTCGGGTCGTGGTCGAGTGGGCGCTCGAGCAAGATCACGTCATTCAGCGTGCCGATGGAACCTGTCTTTATCATCTGGCGAGTACTGTTGATGACCATGAATATCGCATTAGCCATGTCATCCGTGCGGTGGAACATCTTTCGAATACGCCCCGTCAGATATTTATAGCGCGAGCACTCGGATACAACCTGCCGCACTACGCACACTTGCCATATGTTGCCGCTCCGGGCAGTAGTCAGAAATTGAGCAAGCGTAAACTTGAAACGTATTTTAAGAATCACGAATTCAGACAAATATTTGATCAAGGTGTAAATGTGATGAGTCAGATCGGAGGTTCCGTGTCATCTGATCAGTTTAATCCTGTTGCCGTTGATTTTTATCGAGATGTCGGTTTCCTGCCAGAGGCTCTGGTGAATTATCTCTTGCTGATAGGGTGGTCACTCGACGACAAGACAGAAACCTTTTCACGCGAAAAGATGATTCGAGATTTTTCGTTAGAGCGGGTGAATAAGTCAGCAGCCAGTTTTGATTCTCAGAAGCTGTTGGCGTTTCAGGAGCGTCAGATGCAGGCGCTTTCACTTGATGACAGGGTGTCAATGGTGCTCCCATTTCTCACCAAAGCAGGTTTGGTTTCTATCGCTTCGACTCAAGACGGAATATTGCAGCGAGTTGCCGCAGTAGTTGCCGCAGCAGGCAACCGCATCAAGATTGCTGGAGACATCCTGCATTACCGAGAATTTTTTGAAGGCGATGATGACATTGCCTACGATGCTAAGGCAGTCACGAAACGTCTATGTGCAGACGGGGCAGTGGACCGCCTCCTAAAGTTTCGTGATGAGTTGGCAACGGTTGAACCGTTCGAGGCCGAGACGGTTGAGCGTCTCTTGCAGCAGTTTATTGACCAGCAAGGTATAACGATCGGTCAGATCATTCACGCCGTACGAGTTGCTGTGACCGGCAAAGCCGTTGGGTTTGGCGTGTTTGAGGGGGTGGCTATTCTCGGACGGCAGGCCTGCCTCAACCGGATTGATCGCGCCGTGGCGATGAGTCAAACGAGCACGCGGAGCGAGCTAGGATGAACGACATTGAGACTCGAGCAACCGACTTCATTCGTCAGATCGTAGCGGACGATATGACTGCTGGCCGTCGAGATGGCCGGGTACACACGCGTTTCCCACCAGAGCCAAATGGCTATTTGCACATTGGTCACGCGAAGGCGATCTGTCTGAATTTTGGTATCGCTCAGGATTACGGTGGCCCTTGTAATCTTCGGATGGATGACACTAACCCAGAGACGGAAGACGAAGAGTTTGTCGATGCGGCCAAGGAGGATGTTCAGTGGTTGGGGTTTGATTGGGATAGGCGCCTCTACTATGCGTCCGATTATTTCACGCGACTCTACGACTGTGCGGTACAGCTAATCAAGGCTGGAAAAGCGTATGTCGACGACCTTCGGGGCGATGAAGTCGGGCAGTACCGTGGCCAATGGAATGAGCCCGGGCGCAACAGTCCATACCGAGAGCGGTCGATCGAAGAGAACCGAGAACTGTTTGAGCGTATGCGACGAGGAGATTTTGAGGATGGTAGTCGTACGTTGCGGGCGAAGATCGATATGGCTGCTGCGAACATGAACCTTCGAGACCCTACGATTTATCGAATCCGCCGGTTCCCGCATTATCGCCAAGGTGATAAGTGGTGTATTTATCCAACATACGATTTCACGCATCCGTTGTCAGATGCATTTGAGGGTATTACGCATTCGCTGTGTACTTTGGAGTTTGAGAATCATCGACCTCTCTATGACTGGTATCTGGCGCAGCTTGATTTTCAGGATCCGCCGAGACAGATCGAGTTTGCCAGGCTCAACCTGACTTACAGCGTGCTGAGTAAACGCCGACTCCGCGAATTGGTTGAAGACGGTTCCGTCAATGGTTGGGACGACCCAAGGATGCTTACTCTGAGCGGCATGCGTCGGCGTGGATACACACCCGCAGCCATTCGCAACTTCTGTGATCGAATCGGGATTTCGAAATCGAACAGCGTCGTGCAGTTTGCCCAACTAGAAGATGCGGTTCGGGAAGATTTGAATCAGCATTCACCTCGTGTCATGGCGGTCTTGGATCCGATCAAGGTCGTCATTGAAAATTATCCCGAAGGGCAGGTGGAAGAAATGGATGCTGTCAACAATCCTGAGGACCCCTCGGCCGGAACACGGAAAGTCCCATTTTCTCGAGAATTGTTCATCGAAAGAAACGATTTTCGAGAGGACCCTCCCCGCAAGTATTTTCGCCTCGCACCGGGTCGGGAAGTTCGTCTCCGCTACGCCTACTTTATTACCTGTGTCGATGTGGTGAAGGACTCTGAAACTGGCGATGTGATTGAACTGCGGTGTACCTATGATCCGGAAACACGAGGTGGCTACGCTCCTGATGGCCGAAAGGTAAGAGGCACGATCCATTGGGTGTCTGAGGCGCAGGCGTTAAAAGCAGAGGTTCGGTTGTATACCCCACTCTTTTCTGAGGAATTTCCTCAAGACACCAAAGATGAACAAGCGTATAAGGCGGCGATCAACGATAACTCACTTGAGATTTTGACAGGGTGTCGCGTCGAACCGAGTGTGAGCGGAAGTGCGGCAACCACGCGTGTCCAGTTTGAACGGCAAGGTTACTTCTGCGTAGATCCCGATTCATGTGACACGAAGTTGGTGTTCAATCGCACGGTTACTCTACGTGATAGTTGGGCGAAGATCGAGAAGAAAGGCAAGTAGATGAGCCACGCAAAACGAGTTATCGTGGGTGGCATATTGATGTTGCTATGGAGCCCGACAACACATGCTCAGGATGTTTCCGGGACTTGGCAGTTTGAGGTCGAACTTGAGGTTGGCACTGGCAGTCCGACCTTTGTCTTCTCGCAGGACGGCAACGTTCTGTCAGGAACATTCGACGGAACACTTGGTGAAGCGGATGTCAGCGGCACGATAGAAGGTGACCAGATTGAGTTCTGGTTTGAGGTGCAAGGGATGTTTCCGGGGTTTGGCAGTTTGAGCACGAAAGTCGCCTACACCGGCACCGTAAATGGTGACACGATGACCGGCACGTGTGACTATGGTGACTTGTTGGGGTCCGGCGAATGGCACGCGGAGAAGGCCGAAGCCAATTAAGGCTACGACCTACTGGCGGGACCGAGACCCATCGCCCGGCGCCAAGCTGCAATCTGACCCAGGTGGTCCATCTCATGTCCCGTCATCAGGAATACGACCATGTCGCCAAGCGTCGGGAAGTAGCTTCGCACGTTCTCGTTGGGATGAGGCGCCGCCAGGGACGCCGGGTCAATGTTCTTGATGGCGTCAGTGTTGCGCTCATGGTGTTCCCTTAACGCGCCAAGAATCTCTTCCTTTGACGGGAAGTCCGAGACCTGATTCGATGGTTCTCCGCCTGTTGCAAACGTCTTGTCCCAGCCGTCTGGCAGATTTGATGTCAGACCGAGTGCCTGACCCAGACCATCAGCCGCAACCACCAGATGGCCGAGTGACCAGGCAGGATGATTGACCACGCCGTTCGGTTGTTCGACCATTTGCTCGGAGCTTACATCCTTCACCAGTGTTTCCGCATTCATGAGATTGAATCCATACACATACGCTATGTGGTCAACCATTTAAATCTCCTGAGTGGGTTCAGCGTTCAGTAGGAAAGCTGGCATTATACTAGGGTTACGGTCCGACTTGGGTTTCTCCGATTAAAGTACGAGCATTGTGGTCAGGTCTCGGTCAATCAAACAAAACACGATGACTAGAGGTACTAGTTATTCTCACAGTAGATTGTCGCAAACTAATGGAGATGCCACATGAGTACAGATATTAACCATCAGGTACAGATTGCCGCCCGGCCGCAGGGATTTCCAAAGACCAGCGACTTTCGGGTAGTGGAAACTGCCGTCCCGCGGCCGAGTGATGGTCAGATGCTCTGCCGGACGATCTATCTGTCACTGGATCCCTATATGCGTGGCCGAATGAACGCAGGTCCATCCTATGCCGCTGGGCTAGAACTTGGTGACGTTATGACGGGAGGGACTGTGTCCGAGGTAGTCGAGTCGAACCTCGACGAGTTTGGAGTTGGCGATTTTGTTTTGGGTGGCAATGGCTGGCAAGAGTACGCGCTGTCGGACGGGCGGGGTATTCGAAAGTTGAACCCGGCGGACGCACCGATTTCTACAGCAGTCGGAGTGCTCGGCATGCCGGGTCACACGGCCTATGTGGGATTACTCGATATCGGGAAGGTAAAGACAGGTGAGACGGTTGTGGTATCGGCCGCGTCTGGCGCTGTTGGTGCTGTGGTCGGTCAGATTGCAAAAATTAACGGCTGTCGTGTGGTCGGCATAGCCGGTACGGCCGAGAAATGTAAATATGTTGTTGACTCGCTTGGTTTCGATGCATGCCTTAGCCATCGTAACGAGCGATTATCTGAGGAGCTTAAAGCCGCCTGTCCGCGTGGGGTCGACGTCTATTTTGAGAATGTCGGCGGCAAAGTATTTGACGCGGTACTGCCTCTGCTGAATAACTTTGCACGGGTGCCAATCTGTGGGCGGATCGCGACTTACAACTTGACCGAAATGCCACCCGGGCCGGACCAAGTGTCGAAGGTGATGGGTCTGGCATTAATTCGACGACTTACGCTCCGCGGGTTCATCGTTACCGACCATGCTGACCGGGAGACGGATTTTCTTCGTGACGTAGGCGAGTGGGTACGGGATGGGGCGGTAAAATACCGAGAAGATATTGTGGAGGGGCTTGAGCACGCGGTTGAGGCGTTTCACGGGCTGCTCACGGGCCGGAATTTTGGGAAGTTGTTGGTCCGGGTGGCCGCCGATCCAACACGTTAACCTCATAATCTTTTCGGGCACCCCATGACCTTTGGTTCTCGCTCGTCCAAATTTCCAGATTCTCTTGTCCTGCTGTTTGCGCTCATTGTGCTGGCGCAGGTCACAACCTACGTATTACCGACTGGAGAGTTCGATCGGGTCGGGCGCCAGGTGATTCCTGGAACCTACCATTTAGTCGAAGCCGATCGACTGCCCTTACACACGTTTTTAACTGCCATTCCGGCCGGGTTGGCCGCCGCACAGGACATCATTTTTTTTGTTTTTGTAATCGGTGGCGTTATCGCTGTTGTCCGTGCCACTGGCGCGATCGATGCTCTGATCGGCGCTGCTATACAGCATCTGAGCCATCGGCCCGTAACGCTTCTGTCTGGGATGGTTCTACTCTTCGCCGTCGGCTCGTCGACGATTGGCATGGCTGAGGAATACATGCCGTTTGTGGTGATTCTGGTGACGATGTGTGTAGCGATGCGTATGGACGCCGTCGTGGCCGTGGGCATCATATACATCGGTGCGGGGGTAGGCTACGCCTGCGCGGCACTCAACCCGTTCACCGTGCTCATTGCACAACAGATCGCTGGTGTCGAATTAATGTCCGGACAATGGTTTCGTTGGGCGTTACTTCTGGTCTGCGTCACGATTGGTGTGGACCACCTACTGCGATATGTTCGAAAAGTTCGCCAGGACCCCAGCGAAAGTTTAGTGGCGGATGTCGATTACTCCGACGGATTTGAATTGCCTGCGCGGGTTTCGTTTACTCCACGGCGCGTAGGTGTACTGCTCGTCTTTGGTCTGGCCGTAGTGGGATTTGTCTACGGCGTTGGAGTATGGGAATGGTATTTGACGGAGTTACTTGCGGTGTTTCTCGGAGTCGGTCTTCTTGCGGCGATTATCGGAGGACTTCAGGCGAACCAGGTGGCTGTGGAGTTTTGTCGTGGTGCCTCCGACCTGACGAAGACTGCGTTGCTTATCGGGTTTGCCCGCACGATCGAAGTCGTTCTGTCGGACGGATATGTCATTGATACGATCATTAACGCATTGGCGCAGCCACTCCAGGAACTTCCGAGGGGCTTGGCAGCGGTTGGGATGCTCGTTGTCCAGACGGTCTGTAATTTCTTTGTTCCGTCAGGTTCAGGGCAGGCGTACGTGACCATGCCGATCATGGCGCCTTTGTCTGATCTAACCGAGTTGAGTCGGCAAACTGCGGTCTTGGCCTACCAATTTGGTGATGGTTTCACGAACATGATTGTGCCAACGAACGCTTTGTTGATGGGCATCCTGGCCCTTGCACGGATTCCGTATCAACGGTGGTTACGTTTCGTGTGGCCATTACTTGTCAAGTTCTATCTGGTAGCTATTGTGGCGCTTCTGGCCGCCGTTGGCTTCGGATACTAGTGGTGCTGTTCTCCACTCTCTACTTCTCTGGGGTGCTCAGCCATGGGGTGTTAATAGGGCAGTTCTAGGTGTTTATCAGTGCCTGCACAAATATGGGTGTTTCTCGGGTGCGCGAGGATTGTGTGCCGGTCTGTTGTCTATCAGATAGAAAGACCATGTAGAATCAGCCTACACATGATGTTTGGTGGGAAGAACGACCGTGGGTGTTTGGCCGTGAGCCATGGCCGTGGTGGCGTGCTTGTCCTGACGGCATTCGCGCTCGTCAGTCTGGTGGCTTGTGGTCAGTCGTCGGAACAGTCTCACGAAGAGGCGGGTGCGGCGCTCGTTTTCGAGCCTCCTGTCGAGGAAATGACCCTACAATTCGTGCGGGATCCTGTGCAGGTCGATGACGTGACGATGCAGGACCTGGACGGTGGGACCTGGTCGCTGTCTGACCTGCGTGGCAAGGTGATCCTTGTGAATTATTGGGCGACGTGGTGTGGGCCGTGTCGGTATGAGATCCCCCAGTTGATGAAACTGCAGGAGCACTATGGTGAAGACCTGCAGGTGATTGGCGTTTCGACCGATGCCGGGGATCCAGCGAATGTCGAGGCTTTTGCCCGCGAGTTCAATATTAATTACCCCATCGTGATGTCTACGCCGGAAATTAACCGGCAGTTTCCAGGCGTCTTCGCTCTACCGACATCCTTTGTGATTGATACAGAAGGTCGCGTCGTGCAGACCCATGTTGGACTCGTTAATCCTGCTGTCTTGGAGCAGGAGACGCGTTACCTCGCGTCACTACCGACAAATGTCACAGTTGAGTTGATCGAGAACACGCAACAGACCCGCCTCGCTAATGCGGCGCAGGCAACTGAGATTCCTGGGTTGGACCTCTCTCACCTGTCCCCCGAGAAAAAGGAAGCGGCCTTACAGCGGCTGAATCAAGACGAATGCGTCTGCGGATGTGAACTAACGTTGGCCCAATGCCGCATCAATGATACGGCCTGTGGAGTGAGCTTGCCGCTTGCCGAACAGGTTGTGAACGAAATCGCCGGCGCAAACTAGTCCGGTTACAACTCACCAGCTTCAATAATCTGCCGCTCACCTCGTCAATTTATGTTGTTGGCTGTTTGGCCGTGGTGTTCCTCTGCAATCCGTCGAATGCCGGGGTGTCGCCTATAGTCGGAACGTCCTCAGCGGAATCCCGTCCGAACATTCCACGCAGGCCTCGGCTGATGTCATCGAGAATCAGGTAGGCGGTCGGTACGAGAACGAGAGTAATTACCGTCGCAAAGATGACTCCGAACGCAAGGGAGACTGCCATCGGTACCATGAACGCCGCATCGAAGCTCTTTTCGAGCATCAGAGGCGCCAGACCAAAGAACGTGGTGAGTGACGTCAAGAGAATCGGGCGAAAACGATTGGACCCAGCTTCGCGCAACGCAACGTTCATATCGGCATGAACCTCTCGCTTGCGATTGATGAAGTCGACCATGATCAAACTGTCGTTCACGACCACACCAGACAGGGCGACCAGTCCAAACATTGACATCATGGTGACGTCGATGCCCATCACGATGTGGCCCCACACAGCACCGACTAGGCCAAAGGGGATCGCGCTCATGATGATCAGTGGCTGGACGTAGGATTTGAGTGGTATAGCGAGCAACGCGAAGATCATGAGCAGGGCGAGTAGAAACCCGCGCTGTAGTCCTCCGATTGCATCGGACATCTCAGCTTGCGCGCCTTCGAAGGTGTAGAACACGTTTGGGTACCGTGACAGGACATCAGGGAGAATCCTCGTCTCCAATTCGTTGATGACCTGATTCGAAGATGTGACACTTGCGTCGACTGCGGCGGTGACGTTGACCGCGCGATTGCGGTCGACACGAGCAATCGACGCAAAGCCTCGGCCGGGTTCCACGATAGCCACCTGTCCGAACGGCACCTCGCCCCCGTCAGGGGTCCGGATTCTCATGTTTTCGAGATCGCCGATCGATCGTCGTTCATCCCGTGGGTAGCGCACCATGACCCGGACGTCGTCTCGGCCCCGCTGGATCCGCTGGGCTTCTTCACCGTAGAACGCCTGGCGCACTTGTCGGCCAAGATCTTGCAGCGAAAGTCCAAGCCCCTCGGCCGCTGGCTTAATCCCGAGTTTCAATTCCTCCTTGCCAGCTCGGAACGAGTCGGTGATTTCGTACACTCCGGCAAAATTCAGGAGTTCTCTCTTGACGTCGTCGGCCGCCGCGCGCAGCGTGTCAATATCGGGACCTGCCAATTGGACGTCAACGTCGTTACCGGGATCCATAATCGAACTCTGGATGGTGACCTCGACGGCCTCCGGGATCCCACCGACCGCGTCTCGCCATTTGATGCCGAGTTGTTCGCTGTTATAGATGCGCTGTTCCGTGGGTAGAAGTTCGACGGTCACTTCGCCGACGTTCGAAGCCGCTGTGTCGATAACCCGCCCCATCGGTCCACCCCCTCGTGCTGCAATCGGCTGGTCGCCAACTGCTGCGTGGATGTGAAGGAAGTAGTCATTTCCAGTTTCTTGGAGTAGGTCTTGTCGCACACGGGCGGCTCCAGCCTCGATTTTGGCAACTGCTTCAGAGGTGACGTCCACTGGCGTGCCTTGCGGCATCGTCACCGTTGCCGACATGAAATCTGCTTCGATCGACGGGAAGAAATGAAAATTTGGCCGCCCCGACAGCACCATGCCGATCGTCAGAATCATTGCTGCGCCGCCCACTGCCGCGGTCAAATACCGCCACTGCAGTGCGGTCTCGAGGAAGGGCCGATAGACTCGCTCGATGACCAGTTTGAGACCGTTGGCGAACTGTCCCTGAAATCGTCGCCAAGGACCCGGCCGCTTGGGTTTGGGTATGTGTGATAGATGCGCCGGCAGGATCATCAGCGACTCCACCAGCGAGAAGAGCAAACATGGAATTACGATGAGCGGAATAACGCGAAAGATCTTGCCCATCATGCCTGGCACGAACATCAACGGCATGAAGGCTGCCACAGTAGTTAGAACGGCAAAGATAACCGGTTTCGCAATTTCCTGTCCGCCCTTGATCGATCCGCGTAAGCCGTTCCCGTGTTCTTCCTGGTGCCGGTAAATGTTTTCCCCCACGATAATCGCGTCGTCGACGACGATGCCCAGCACAACCACGAAGGCGAACAACGACATGACGTTGATTGAGACATCTAGGCCGGGCATCATCGCGAGCGCGCCGAGGAACGAAATTGGGATCCCAAGGCTGACCCATACTGCGAGCCGTAGCTCCAAGAACAAGGTAAGAACGAGAAAGACAAGAAGGAATCCAGTGGCCCCGTTTCGCAGCATCAGTGAGAGGCGGGCGCTTAGTAACTTGGCTGAATCTTGCCATACGGTCAGCGCGACGCCGGCCGGTACTTGGCTTTGTGCAATGGCGACGTACTCGTACACGCGCTCGGCGATTTCGATAGCGCTCTGGTTACCGGTTCGGAATACCGACACTAGGATGGTCGGCTGTACGTCGAAACGGCCGTACTGGTCGGTTTCTGCAAATCCGTCGACAACAGTCGCCACGTCGCCCAACTGGAGTCGGCTGCCATCAGGACGCGTCCAGAGGACGATGTTTTCATATTCCTCACCGCGATAGGCTTGACCGACCGTACGCAGTAGGATCTCGCCGCTATCGGCTCGCACCGACCCGCCCGGAAGGTCGAGTGACGAGCGGCGTACAGCATTGGCAACCTGATCAAACGTTAGGCCGTGCCTCCGAAGTGCGACTTCTGACACCTCAATGGATATTTCGTAGGGAGGGGCACTGATGACTTCAACCTGGGTAATCTCAGGGATTGCCGTCAGGTCGTTGCGCACCTGCTCAGCCGTTGCTTTGAGGGTGAACGTATCGAGATTTCCCGACACCGCAATATCGATGACGGCTTGCGAGTTGTTCATGTCCCGTATGATCGGTGCCTCAGTTTCGATCGGGAACGTCGTGATTCCATCGACGTTACTTTTGATTTCTTCGAGGACCTCTCGCGAGTCTGCTCCCAGTTCAAGCTCGACCATGACGGTGCCCATGCCTTCGGCTGCGGTCGACTGGATTTGTTTAATGCCGTCTAAGCCTTGGATAGCCTCTTCGATACGTACGTTGACCGCCTCCTCAACTTCTTCTGGTGCGGCGCCGAGATATGGCACTTGGATGTTGATTCGATCGAGGTCGATCTCCGGAAACACCTCAGCCTTTACCATAAATGTGGCCGCAATGCCGGTTACGATGATGAAGACCATCGTCAGGTTTGCAGCGACGGGGTTTCTTGCTAACCACTCGATCACTCCGTTCATGATGTTGCCTCTTGCACAGTGTTGGCCAATTCAGTCGCGACATCGTTCTGAAGACGTTCGATTTGGTCCACGGGGCCGTCGATCTTGATCGAATGGACTACAGAATTTTCTTCGCGGTCGATCAGATTTGCCGTGATCCGAATGATGTCTCCAATGCGCTGGATACTGCCGCTGATTTCCCATAGGGCGTTCTTTTGGGTTGTGACAATCGACGTCGCACGAGCTGTGTTGAGCCGCTTGGTGATTGTTACGGTGACCGAGTCAGCTAGTTCAGTATCCTCTGGTCGCTGGCTGATGTTGGTGAAGGGTCGAATGGTGATTGGTGTCCCGGCGGCCGTAGTCGTGTCGCCGGTCGTGCCGTTCAGTACCTCAACAACGGTTTGGTGAATCGCTGAGGCAACCTGATCCTGCACACTCGAGAGATCATCTGTCACGCCATCAACCTTGACTGCTCGCAAGACGGAGTCGTCGCGTGAGTCAATAAGGGTGGCAGTGATGCGCACTAGGTTTCCGCTCTGTTGGATTCCGCCGTTCACCGTCCACTGAGGCTGAGCTTCGGACGCAACAAGGGTGACTCCTTCGACCATCTGAAGGCGTTCAGCAACGGTGGTCCGGATAGCATCTTCAAGCTGTGTAGCTTGAGGTGTTTCGGTGACATTCTCGAAAGGTTGAACCGTGATGGATATTCCCGACGCAGTGTCAACGGCCGCCGTCGTAGGCAAGGTCTCTGGGATGGTCTCGGCCGTTTCAAATGCGTCAACGACACTTTCATGGATCGCGCTGACCAGGCCAGATTGAATCTGCAGCAATTCGGTGACTGAACCGTCCAGCTTAAGTGCTTTGATGACGTCACCATTACGAGTGTCGATGATACGAGCCGTGATCCGGACGGAACTGTCTTGTTGTTGTACTCCGCCACCGATCACGAGGATGGCTTCAGTTTCTGATGGCACGACGGTGATTGAATCAGCATCTTCCAGTTGGGTTCTCACCGCTTGAGTTAGGTCAGTGGCCAGACTGGTATTTTGATTGGCCTGCGTGATGTTTTCAAACGGAATGAGAGCG
>CEUS01092610.1_pt1 | contig 17664 bp, 12 predicted proteins | sample 427031 | NCBI WGS metagenome assembly CEUS01 (sample SAMEA2622837, study PRJEB7988) | marine metagenome | biome: marine biome (ENVO:00000447); feature: marine epipelagic mixed layer (ENVO:xxxxxxxxx); material: "saline water (ENVO:00002010), including plankton (ENVO:xxxxxxxx)" | depth 140 m | reverse complement strand
TGTTTCGGGATATTAAGCTTAACGATGTCTGCGCCCAATTCGAGCGCCATGCGGGCCGCGTAGTCGACAGCGTAGAGGGAATCGCGACCGCCCTTATCCTCCATGGCCGCCCCGCGCGGATAGCCCCAAACGATGAGAGGCATATTGTACTGGTCGCAGTCCTCGCGGATCATCCGCAACTGTTGGATGTCATCGTCCTGGCGGGACGATCCCACGTAGAGCGTGTAGCCAACCGCCTCAGCCCCCAGCGCAACCGCGTCCTCGACGCTCCCGGTCAACGGGGATAGTGGATCGTCGTCGGACGGTATCGCCGACTTACCGTTGATCTTCAGGATCAAGGGCACCCGCCCCGCGTAGCGCTCCATGTACTTCCGCGCGAGCCCGTAATGGCAGGCGACTCCGTTGTAGCCACCCTCGGCAGCAAGCCGCCACTGGAAATCCGGGTCGGCGGAGGCGGGGTTGCCGAAGAAATCTATGGGCCCGTGCTCGAGGCCCTGATCGATCGGCAGGATCAAGAGCGTGCCGTTCTTGAGCCCATTCCCATAGAAGAGACGATTCAGACGCACCCGCTTGCCCAGCGGCAGCGCCATTTCATCCAAGGTGGGTCGAACGACCTTCGTTTTTTTCGGGTCCGCAGTGGCGGCAGTGGGTTCCATCACAAGGCTCTCCAAGCAGTTCGGTGCAACGAGGTGCGCGCCCGCGGAGCATTCGGCATGCCGCGCTCCGACGGGGCAACAAGTTAGCGCTGGTATGGGAAGCGATCCAGCGTTCGCCGCATCGACACCCGTGGCCCTTGACATCCCCTCCGGCTGTGGTCCAGCTTTGCACACGATGTTTACTGACTTGACCTTCGCTAGCCACGCCGTTGCGAGCACATTCGGCTTCCGGTGGTATCCATGCTACGACACCGGATCCGGAGGCCGGAGGCACGTGCGAGTTTAGCGTTACCTGCACAAAACGCCGCCGCGAGGCCTCCGGGACGACCCGGGGGCCTTTTTGTTTGAGGCCACCAGGTCCCCAGGAACCTGCGCATCACTCAAGAGGAATCTGATGATCATCGTGACCAGAACGGGCGTCACCACTGAGGAACTGGACCACATACGCGAACGCGTGGAGGCGCTTGGGCTTCGCACGCACATTTCGTCCGGCGAGAGCCGCACTATCATCGGATGCATCGGCGACGAGGAACGCCTCCAGAACGTGCCGCTTCTATCTGTTCCCGGCGTGGAGGCCGTTCACGCAGTAATGAAGCCCTTCAAGCTCGCGGCACGCGAGTTCTCGGCCGGACCGAGCCGTATCGCGCTGGGCGGCGGCGAGCTCGGCGGTAGCGAGGTTCCCGTGATCGCGGGTCCCTGCTCGGTCGAAAACTTGGAGATGATGGAGCGCACCGCTGTCGCGGTGCGGGACGCCGGAGCCCGCGCCCTCCGCGGAGGCGCTTTCAAGCCCCGCACCTCGCCTTACTCTTTCCAGGGCAAAGGAGAGGAGGGGCTCAAGATACTCGCCGAAGTGAGGAGATCCACAGGGCTTCCGGTGGTCACAGAGGTGATGGACACCCGTCAGGTAGAGCTGGTCGCAAGCTACGCCGACGTGCTCCAGATCGGCGCTCGCAACATGCAGAACTACAACCTGCTGACCGAAGTGGGACGACTACACCGCCCTGTGCTGCTCAAACGTGGGATGAGCGCCACAATCAAGGACCTGCTCCTGGCCGCAGAGTACATCATGAGCCAGGGGAACATGCAGGTGATCCTGTGCGAGCGCGGGATCCGTACCTACGAGACCGCCACCCGCAACACCTTCGACCTTGCTGCAATCCCGGTGCTCAAGAAGGAAACCCATCTGCCCGTGATAGCAGATCCCAGCCACGCGGGCGGCTACCGGTACCTGGTGGCACCCCTGGCCGCAGCGGCGGTGGCCGCGGGCGCCGACGGGCTCATTGTGGAGGTGCACCCCGAGCCCGAGTGCGCCACCTCCGACGGAGAACAGTCGCTGGATCTCGGCGAATTCGAGGCGATGATGGACGTGATCCGTCCGGTCGCTCTGGCGGTAGAGCGCACGATCGCAAACGGAGTCGGTGTGGCCGCTTAGGTGATCGAAGGAGGAGGGCTGAGCATCAGCTCAGCCCTCTTGGCCGCCCTCATCCCCCTCGGTTTCCAGGCTCCGACCCGCCTCCGCTATCTGTGCCGTGACGGCGTCGCGCGCTGTCCCTCCGGGGGCAGCCCTTGCCTCTACTGAGCGCTCCCAGTCGAACACGGCGCGCACGTCACCCCCGAACTCGGGTGCAGCCCCGAGGAACGCCTCTATCGGAAGCTCGGCAAGCGGTACCCCGGCCTCTTCTGCTCGACGCACAAGATGCCCCACCACCTCGTGGCTCCGGCGGAAGGTCACTCCCTGTCTTACCAGATGATCGGCGAGGTCGGTGGCTAGCAGCTGTGTGTCCATAACCGCCCGGATCCGTTCCGGCTGGAACTGGGCGGTGCCGATCGCCCCGGCTACGGCAGGTACAGTCGTGAGGAGCGTGTCAACCGAATCGAACAGCGTGTGCTTGTCCTCCTGCAAGTCACGGTTGTAGCCGGTCGGTAGCCCCTTCACCAGCGTAAGCAAGGCCATCAGGTTGCCGTTCAGACGGCCTGCCTTCGCGCGCGCCAGCTCAGCCACATCGGGGTTGCGCTTCTGGGGCATCAGCGACGAACCGGTGCTATAGCCGTCGTCCAAGCGCAGGAAACCGAACTCCAACGAAGTGAAGAGCATCAGGTCCTCACCAAGCCGCGACAGGTGCACCCCAACCATGGCGCACGCGTACGAAAGATCGAGCGCCCAGTCGCGGTCGCTCACGGCATCGACACTATTCTGGCTGGGCCTACGGAAGCCCAACGAGCGTGCGAGCGCGTCGCGGTCAACCGGAAACGGGCATCCGGCGATCGCACCCGAACCGAGCGGGAGCACGCCGGACGCATGCACCGCGCTGCGAAGCCGCTCCCGGTCACGGTCGAATGCCCAAAGGTGAGCCAACGCCCACTGTGCCGCCCGGATGGGCTGCCCTTGTTGGAGGTGGGTGTAACCCGGGAGGATCACCTCTACGCCACGGGTGGCCATCCCCAAGAGGGCACGGCACAGGTCAGTGACGGCATGCTCCAGGTCGCGGCCCGCTCCCATCCCCCAGAGACGTAAGTCGGTCGCAACCTGATCGTTCCGGGAGCGTCCCGTGTGGAGCTTGCCCGCAACGTCACCCACCTCCTCGAACAGGAGCCGCTCCACGAGAGAGTGCACGTCCTCGTCCGGCGCTTCCTCGAACGGCCCGCCAGTCTCGAGCCGGGCCAACACCCGAACTAGCCCCTCGTCGATGCGCTTGCCCTCGTCGTCCGAAATCACCCCAGCTCCGATCAGTGCACGTGCCCACGCGCGGCTCCCTCGCACGTCCTCACGCCAAAGGCGGCGATCGACGTCCAAGCTCAGGTTGAGGGCTCGCATACCCGGGGCCATACCGCCATCGAAGCGGCCACCCCAGAGGGCGTGGTCGGTGGGTCCCGATGGGTGGCGATCGGTCACGTCGTGTCCTTCTCTTGGGTTGCCATTGGGTGGATCTGTATCGGTCGTGATTCTTGGACTCGTTAAGGGGTCGCTACGGAGGTGACGGACCCGCGCGCATACGGCCGGCGTTGATCGTGCCGCCCCCCATTCACTCGGCGTGAGCCCGATCTGCCTCCCGCAGTAGCTTGCCGACCACATTGTTTCGCTCGTCAGAGTAGCGCTCGGCGGCGGCCCGCAACGGCAGCCCGAACAACTTGATGAAGCCGGCGGCGTCGGCTTGGTCGTAGCTCGCGCTGGCACCGAACGTGGCCAGGTCCTCCCGGTAGAGCGAGTGCTCGCTTTTCCTGGAAACAGCCCAGCCGCCACCCTTGTAGAGCTTCATGCGGACACTCCCAGTGACATCGCGGAGGAGCACGGTCACCATCGCGTCCAGCGCTTCCCTCTCCGGGGTCCACCACCGTCCCTCGTAGACCAGGTCGGCATAGCGCGGGGCCACCTGATCTTTGAGGGCTATCGAACGCCGGTCGAGCGTGACGCTCTCCAACTCCGAGAGGGCCGCGTAGAGGAGGGCTCCTCCCGGGGTCTCGTACACACCGCGCGATTTCATCCCGACCAACCGGTCCTCGACAACGTCAGCACGTCCCACCCCGTGCCGGGAGCCCAGCGCGTTAAGCCGCTGAAGCAAAGTCACCCCGTCGAGCACCTCACCGTCGAGAGCCACCGGGAATCCCTCCTCGAAGCGAATATCTACATACTCGGGCGTATCAGGAGCTGCCTCCGGCGCAACGGTCCACTGGAACATCTCCTCCTCGGGCTCTTTAGCCGTGTCCTCGAGTGGCCCACCCTCGTGCGACACGTGCCAAAGGTTTTCGTCCCGTGAGTAGAGCTTGGTGGCATCCACATTGAGTGGGATGCTGCGCTCGCGAGCATAGGCCAGTGCGTCCTCGCGAGAGCTAATATCCCACTCGCGCCAGGGGGCGATCACTTTGAGGCCAGGGGCAAGCGCCGCGAAGGTGAGTTCGAAGCGAACCTGGTCGTTGCCCTTCCCAGTGCATCCGTGCGCCAGGGCGTCGGCACCGACACGGCGCGCGACTTCGACCTGCCGCCGCGCGATCAATGGCCGCGCCATCGAGGTGCCGAGCAGATAGCGCCGGCTGTAGACCGCACCCGCACGCATGGTGGGCCACGCGAACTCTTCGACGAACTCCCGCTTGAGATCCTCGATCAACACCTCGGACGCCCCAGACGCTCTGCCCTTGGCATTCAACAGGGAGAGGTCTTCGTTCTGGCCTACATCGGCGGCCATGCAGATTACCTCAGCCTGATAAGTCTCCCGGAGCCAGGGCAAGATGATCGAGGTGTCGAGACCGCCAGAATATCCAAGCACGACCTTCATATGGGTTACCTCCCTCTTGGGACCGGCGGCGGTCTCCTTCCGCTTTCTCTGCCAGACGGCCACGAGGCCTGTCGGACACCCTCTGCATCAGTAGCATAATTATGCAAAAATATTGCATCATAAGCAAGACTCGCACTTCAAGCAGCGATTACGGGCCGCAGCCTCCGGAGAGCGCTCAAGCCAACGCCTCCTCCAACATCTCGACACCCATCTCGAGTTCCTCTTCAGACGTGTTGAGGGGGGGGAGGAGCCTCACCACGTCAGGGCCCGCCGCGACCAAGAGCAGTCCCCGCTCGCGCGCCCGCGTCACCAAACCAGGCGTTTCCATGTCCACCTGTACTCCTCGAATCAGGCCGAGCCCGCGCAGCTCGCGCACAGCGCTCGTGCGGGCAGCCAGCTGGCGCAGCAAGGCATCCAGCGACTCCGCACGCTTTCTCACACCCTCTAGGAATCCGGGGGCTAACAGCGTACGCAGCACGGCGCGCGCCACATGGGCCACCAGGGGTCCGCCCCCGAACGTGGTCCCATGATCACCGGGCGCCATCACGTGGGCGATGTGTGGGGCCGCCAATAGCGCACCCATCGGTAGACCACCACCGAGCGGTTTCGCCACCATTAGTAGATCAGGGCGGATTCCGGCATACTCGTGGGCGAACAGCCGTCCGCTCCGGCCCAAGCCGCACTGAACCTCGTCCAGGATGAGCGCGACGTCCCTCTCGTCGCATATCGCGCGGACCGCCCTTAGGAACTCGACAGGCGCGGTCCGGATCCCGCCCTCGCCCTGCACGGGCTCGAGGATCACCGCGGCCGTGTCCTCGCGAGAGACCACGGCGCGCAGGCCCGCGACATCCCCCATTCCAGTGAACTCGACACCGGGCATGAGCGGCTTGAAAGGATCCCGGAATGAGGGACGATCTGTCGCCGCAAGCGTGCCGAACAGGCGTCCGTGGAAAGAACCGTGGAACGCGACGATATGATGCTTAGCCGATCCTCCGATACCGCGTGCCCACTTACGCGCCAGCTTGAATGCCGCTTCGCCCGACTCGGCTCCAGAATTGCAGAAGAACACACGGGATGGGAACGTCGCTGCGACCAGCTCCTCAGCCAGGCGCTCACCAGGCTCGGTGCGGAACAGGTTGGAGGCGTGAATGAGTCCGCCCTCGAGCGCCTCCCTAATCGCACCCACCACTTCGGGGGCCCCGTGCCCAAGCGCGTTCACCCCGATGCCCGACGTAAAGTCGAGGTAGCGACGACCGTCCTCGGTGATCAACCAGCTGCCTTCTCCCCCCGTGAACATGATGTCGGGCATCTTGTAGACATCGAGCATCGCGGTGGTCCGCGGCGTTGACGCACGCGTCTCGCTCAGGAGACCGCCTCCTCAGCCCCGTCTGGAAGCACCCGTGTACCGGCCCCTCCGTCCAACAAAAGCGAACCGTCGCCTATGCGAACTTCGACGCCGGCCCGAACAGCCACGAGCGCCTGGCGCACCTTCACCGCCATCCCGTCTCGCACGACTTCCCGACCCAGCAGCTCGACCGCTTCCGCCCCGGTGATCTGTGACAGCGGCGCGCCGTCGACCAGCACGCCCTGTACGTCGGACACAAGCAGCAGTCGATTCGCGGTAATCCCCACAGCTAGGGCGATAGCAGCTTCGTCAGCATTTACGTTCAGGGGCGCACCACCTGGCCCACGGGACACAGGCGACACGACCGGAAGCATGCCACCGTCCAGGAGGGCACGGAGCGGACGCGGGTCTACCCCCGCTACCTCGCCGACCTCACCCAGCCGACCCCCATCCCGGCGCAGCGCACGCACCAAACCGCCGTCCTCACCCGAGAGGCCCACGGCGAGTTCGCCTGCGTCGAGCAACGCCGCCACCACGCGCTTGTTGACCAAGCCCGACAGCACCATCGCGGTAACCTGCATGGCGGCGGGTGTGGTGACCCGCAACCCGTCCTTCCACTCGACCGGGAGCCCGAGCCGCTCCTGCCAGGTTGTGATCTCGGTACCACCACCGTGGACCACAACCCGGGACCCCGATAGAGCCGCAACTGCTGAGGCGAACGCGGCGAGTTCGGCTGAGGCGCCTGCCACGGCACCCCCGACTTTGATGACCGTCAGCACCGGGTCCCGCGCCCGGACTCGAAGCCAAGCATGAGGTTCATGTTCTGGACGGCTTGTCCGGCTGCACCCTTACCCAGGTTATCCAACGCAGCCACGAGAGTGAGGGTGGACCCCTCGAGTCCGACGTTGTCGAACACCGCAAGCGCGAGCAGGTCCGTCTCTACGACCTCCGCCAGAGCGGGCGCATGGTCCTCCACACGGACAGCGCCGCAGCCGCCGTAGACGTCCCGCCACACCGTCTTGACTCGCGCCGCGTCGACGCCGGTCGCTACCGGAAGCGCGATCGTCTCCAAAATGCCCCTCGCCACGGGCAAGAGGTGGGGCACGAACAGGAGCTGGAGACCCGGCAGGGCGGCCCGCATCTCGGGAAGGTGGCGATGGTCGTTGCCGAGCCCGTAGGGCCGGAAATCGCCGACCACCTCCGCGAAAAGGAGCTCACGTTTGGGCGAGCGTCCAGCCCCGGTGACACCGGACGCGGCGTTCACCATGATCGGGCGGGAAGCGTCCACCAAGCCAGCCCGCACGAGTGGCAGCAGCGATAGGATCACGCCCGTCGGATAGCAGCCGGGGTTGGCCACGAGCCGGGCTTCGGCGACCTCCCGCGGAGTCACCTCGGGCAGCCCGTACACTGCACCGGCCTCCCGCCCGGAGCCGGGCCGGTGGTCAGTGGTCATATCGACGACGCGCCCGACGCGCGCGCCGTTCCGTTCCACCCAGACCGCCGCCTCCCCGTGAGGAACGCAGAGAAACACCACCTCCACATCTTCTAGACGAGCCTCGGCCACAGGCACAAACGCCAACCCGGGGATGGGCGTCGGGTGCAGCGCCTCGCTGTCGGACGTAGCAAACCGAACATCGACACCGTCGTGTCCCCGCAGGACCCGGAGCAGTTCGAGGCCCGTATACCCGCTCCCTCCAAGCACCCCTACGGGAACCTTAGAAGACTTTATATTCGTGTTCATGGCACAACCATGCGTTATCGCTTCCAAATGTACAACTCGTACACTCCCCTATCCCTCGGCAATATCCTCGATCCGCCGCTGCACTTTCGGGACTTGATCCGGCTCCCGACAGATAACCAAAATCGTGTCGTCCCCAGCGATCGTCCCGAGCACTTCGGGCCAATCCTCCCAATCAATGGCGAGCGCGACCGGCTGGGCTCCTCCCGTCATCGTGCGCACGACCAGGAGATTGCCGGTACCCACCGCCGACGCGTAAAGCGATGGCAGAAGGTTTTGCAGGGGCGGGGTGCTCTCCCACTCCTCAGGTAGTGTGTAGTGGCCGACCCCCTCCGCCCCTGGGACCTTGACCAACCGGAGCTCCCGGATGTCACGGGAAACGGTGGCCTGCGTGACCGCGAAGCCCGCCTTTTCGAGCAGCTTACGGAGCTGGTCCTGGCTGGTCACCCGTCGGGTCTGGATCACGTCCAGGACGGCCGCTTGGCGGGCATTCTTGGAGGACACGCTACGTGACCCCAGCAACGAGCGAGCGCACCTTTTCTGGCTCGAAACCTACGCTCCGGCCCACCTCTTTGCCCTCGCTGAACAGGATGAGCGTAGGAATACCGCGGATGTTCTGGGCAAGCGAGAGCTGCTGGGCACGGTCGGTGTCGATCTTGGCGAACAGCACTCGTCCCGTGTGCTCGCTGGCCAATTCGTCCACCAGGGGGGCGACCATCTTACAGGGGGCGCACCAGTCGGCGTAGAAGTACACCAGCACAGGAACCGTCGCTTCGAGCACCGTTATCTGGAAGTCCTGCTCTTCAACTCGGATCGGACGGTCGAGCAGCATCGGCTTCTTGCACTCTCCACACTCGTGACAATCGGCCGCCCGGGACAGATCGACTTTGTTCAACGAAGTGCAAAAGGGGCACCGCACGGTCACGACCGCGCTGGCTTCCGACGTCGTCACGTTCTCTCCTCGCTCAACCTATACGGTCAGAACACGTACTTGAGTTGCTGATCTGTCCCTGCGCCTGAAGCAAGCCCACACCGTATTACCACAGCGTGTTCACATCCACAGGCAACAGGGTCTTGGCCCGGACACAGTTACCGGCGTGAACAGCGAGAGCGTCCCGTGAAACCAAACGAATCGACTACATCAAAAGAGGTCATACTTCACACGCATCATTGCAAACCGGCCGATGTTCGGTACACCCACGAACGACCGATATCCAGTATCGAAAACATTATTCACCGACACCTGTAGTGTGGCCCTCGTATCGGGCACTTTGTATCCGGCTGTGAGGTCGAAGATGGTCGAGGAGGCTACACAATCTTCCTCGAAGATGCCCCCGGTTCCGCCAGTGATGCACTTAGTCCCCACGAAACCGGCCGATTCAGCCGGGAACGAACTCGTGATCCTTACCCTTCCCGACACATTGAACCCCGACGACAGGTTTCTGTATGCGAGCATGCCTGACCCCTTGTTCTTTGGCGAATTCAGTGCAATCGGAGCACCCCCCACGACGTCGAAATAATCCTCGCTGATGTGGGAATAGGTTCCGCTCAACGTCCACTCGTCGGTCAGAAACGCCTGGACGGAAAGGTCAGCTCCCCAGAGCGTCACGTCACCCACATTCCGATACGTCAGGAGCAGGTCGGCGCCCCGGGTAGGCACTTGGTCCGAGGATACGACTGCCAAGGGGAGCTGAGCGATCCCGGTCGCCAGCGCGGTAACTGTAGCCTCAGCCTGCGCCAAACCAGCCGCGTACGCCTCTGCTTGCCCCATTCCGGCCGCCATGAGCTGGTCCATTACCGCGGTTGTTACCGCGGTCCCTACCGGTCCCGATATGAACGCACCGACGTCCTGTCCGTTCATGGTAATCATGGGAGTCTGCAGGATGAGAGGCGATATGAAATTGTTCTTTTTCATGCGGTACACATCCGCAGAAATCGCGACTCGATTGTTCAGAACTCCGGTCCAGCCCACCTCGAACGTTTCCGTGTACGACTCAAGAAGCGGATCCACCTTGGGAAGGACAAAGCCATCTGCCGGTGACAACGCCATCGTCAGCGGATTGAGGAGCATCAGACCGATGTCAGAAGACGTTGGCGAGAGACTGTTCAGGAGCCCCGCAGTGGTGGCGTCAATCGCACCCTGCGCCGCAAGGACCCCTACTGCCATAGGCCAGAGGACTGTAGGACTGGCTGGCAGGAGCTGCCCGGCACCGCCCGGGTTGAAGGGGGAACGCATCCCGCGGAGGCTCCCGTCCGGCTTCTGGAGAGCCCACCCATTCGGACCTGTCCCGAATGCTCGGGTGCCGTAGCCGAGGGGTCCCAGTGGGGCCGGTGCGAACCCACCCGGGATGTCTAGGAAGAGGTTCAGTGTGGATGGGGTGGAGAATGCGCGGTTGTACGTTACACGCAGACTTTGATTCTCTTCGGGTCGGAAGACCAACGCCGCACGGGGAGACCACACGTTGTCCGATAGGGCTGAGTGCGCGTCCATTCGTCCCGCGACGATAAGATCGAGCTGTGAAGACAAGGCGGTCTTCGATTGCACATAGGCGCCCCACTCGTTCAGATCGTCATTGGTGTCATAGGACCCGTAGATCGTTCCTAACGACTTAGGTCTGGTCGCGTAGTAGTCCACACCGAATGTGAAGTCCTGCACATCGTCCAGAAAGGAAAAACCATGCTGGGCCTGGGCGACGAAAAGGGTGGATTGGTCTGTAAGGGGCGTCCCATCACGGAGGAGGTAACTCCCCCCCGCGTCGTTCGTGTTGTAGTACGCCTGCGCGAAGAAGCGGTCTTTGTTAAGTCGCGCCTGATAGAACTCGTAGATCCAGTTCTTGGCTTGCCCGGCTCCGAGGCCCGTCATCTCGATACCCGTGGCATCGGTACGACCGTACGTAGTCACGAAGGTGCCATCCTCGGCGAACTGCCAGTCAGCCCTCATCTCGAAACCCAAACGTTTGGTGTCGTTGTCCCGGATACCGAGCCGGTCGCAGGCAGTCTTTGCGTTCGCCGCACTAAGCCCCCGACCCAATCTGTCAGCTATGCACACCGAGGGGTTGCTGTTTGTCGCCGTTCGTGCCGCTTGCTCGGTAGGGTCTAGGTAATCCCACTCCTGACCACTGAGATACTCTCCCGACACCTTGAATCCGAAATCATCACCGAGAAGAAAAGCGGAGCGAAACGAGGCCTGACGCACTGAACGCTCGCCTCCACCTAGGGTGACACTCGTTCCTGGACTCGTAAGAGGAGATTTCGTGAGCACGTGTACTATCCCGTTTGCTGTGTTCGGACCGTAGAGTGCGGACCCCGGTCCGAGCACAACCTCCATCTTATCAACGTCCTCGTCCGTCGCGGGGAGCCAGTGCATCTGGTTCACACGAAGTGACGGCACACCGGCTAGCCGATAATCGGTAAGCATGTGCAGGGAACCCGAGAAGATATTATTGAATCCACGCACCACGACGTTAGTTCCCTGAAGGCCGGTCGTGATCACGTCTACGCCCGGAGCCGACCGGAGGTGGTCGGCCATGGTGGGAGTCACTCGCTCTTCGATCTCAAGGGAACTCACGAGGTAGGTAGTGGCCGGTGCCTCAGTAGCTTTCTCGGGTGTGGACCGCGAGGCAGACACCACGATACCATCCAGCGCCAGAACTGTTGGGGTGAGGGTAACGTCATATGCAGTGGTCTCTCCGGCTGAGACTCTGACATTATCGAAGCGCACTCCGACGTACCCTATCATCTTGACTACAAGGTCGTAGGTCCCTGGCGACAGATCGACCTGATATCGCCCCTGGGCGTTACTGAGCGAACCTGTCGATTGACCCCCACCCAGGATCTGGACCTGCGCCTGGGCTACCGGGCCTTCGGTCTCCGCGTCAATCACCCTTCCAGTGAGCACCCCATTCTGAGCGGCTACCGGACCGGCCAGAAGAACGAGAGACCCAACAACGCTAGCTATGGAACCCATCATTCTCGTGTGCATGCTGAAACTCCGAGGTTGAAAATCCATAGGTCTAATCATAACAAGAATCGAGGTCGATTAAGGTGGCGCTCACTACTCTACCAATAAACTAAGGTACGAAACCGCAACCCACTATTCATGTGAGGCCCGGCGACCGTCCCCTGCTGGGCCGCAACGGATCTGGTGACGGCGACGATGACCAGTGCCAGCGTCAGAAGAACAGTGAGGGAAAAACCTCACTCGGGAAGCATGGAAGAGTCCTTTCGAACGGAAAGAGGTGCCTTCAGTGTATAAACTCGACTCGTCACGTAGCAATGATGAGCTGCCTACCCACCGGGCCCCGGAATGGATCGTTCAGTCCTCCATGCCGGACACGACGTCCGGGATCCACGCGATGCACCGACCCACCCCATTACCCCTGAGCTTAGCCACCTGGAAGTGGACGCCGTCGTACACCACCCGGTCCCCAGCCATCGGGCGGCGTCCAAGCAGCGCGAGAACCAGTCCGCTGACCGTATCTACATCCTCGTGCTCCAGCACTACACCGAGCGCATCACCGACCTCCTCGATCCGCACAGCACCGTCTGCGCGCAGCCGCCGAGGACCCTCGACCACAATCTCCGGCACCTCGCTCGGACGCTCGGTGATGTCGCCCACCACCTCCTCGAAGAGATCCTCCATGGTCACGATGCCGGCAGTACCTCCGTGCTCGTCCATCACCACAGCCATCTGGACCCCCGCCTGCCGCATCGCAACCATCAGTTGTTCGGTGCGCGCCGTCGCTGGCAGGTAGGGAACGGGGCGAATGTACTCCGGCGCTCCGGCGCCCTCCCGGAGCGAACGGAGGGCGTCGCGCACGTGGACCATGCCGACGATGTGATCCAGTGTTCCCTCATACACCGGGTAGCGTGTGTGCGGGGCCGTGCGGAGCAGCGCCCGGAGTGCACCCAGGTGGGCACCGACAGGCAGCGCAGCGATCCGTACCCGAGGAACCATTATCTCACCCGCGGTCCGGTCCCCGAACTCGAGAAGGTCGCCCATCACCTGCGCGGAAGCCTCGCGTAAGAGTCCCCCGGCCTGGCTCTCGCGCACGATGAAGGCGATTTCCTCCGGGGTACGATAGTGCTCCGGACCGACCGAAGTCCTGCGCACACCGAGCATAGCGAGCAGCCTCGTGCCAATGGTGTTCAACCCCACAACCAGAGGATACAGGGCGAACTGGAATGCACGCACAATCGGAGCGATCCAGATGGCCATCCGCCCTGGCCGGTCGAGGGCCAGTGACTTGGGCGCCATTTCCCCCAGGACGATGTGGAAATAGGTGAGCAGCGTGATCGCCACGACACTGGCTACCGTATGGGCAGCGATCCAGCGCTCTCCTTCCCAACCGGTCAACCGCGCGGCAATCGCGTCCGCGAGTTGGTGCTCACCGTACATGCCTAGTCCAAGGCTGGCGGCAGTGATACCGAGCTGTGCAGTCGCAATGAAGCGGTCGTGCCGGTGCGGGTCAGTAATAATCCAGAGCACCAAGCGGGCGGCTGGATTGCCAGCCCGCATACTTGCTTCCAACTCCATCCGGGAAACCCCCACGATCGCGAACTCGGCCGCAACGAAGAGACCGTTGATCCCGATGAGCAGGGCGATGACGAGGATCGTCACGGCGTCTCACCCCCACGCTGTTCCGTAGCCGGTACTGCGAGGACAGACGCTACGGTGCTCCCGGCCATACCCTCGACTTCCACCCGCACCCCGTCGATCACGAGTCTCTCGCCAACGCGGGGTAGTCGTTCGATACGCTCGACCAGGAACCCTCCGAGGGTTGAAGATTCCCCTTCCCAGTCGGTGCTCAGCAGACCCGCGGCATCTTCCAGGCGCAACGACCCGGGCAATCGGATGCGTCCGTCTGGCATACGTTCGGGCGCCGATTCTGGGGGTTCGAAGTCGTCGGCTACCCCACCCAGGATCTCTTGGAGTATATCGCTCACCGTGATCAGCCCGGCGGTTCCGCCGAACTCGTCCGATACCAGCGCCATGTGCTGCCGCTCGGTCCGGAAGCGCTCAAGCACGCGGTCCAGCGTCAGATCATCCGGAATGGAGGAAACGGACCGTAGCAGTGCGCCCTCCCCTCCGTCCAATGCATGCCGCGCGATGTCCTGCACGTGCACGTAGCCGATGATGTGATCGATAGTGTCCTGGTACACGGGCAAGCGCGTGTACCGACTGTCCGCAGCTATGTCTAGGATTTCGCCGAAAGGAGTGCCGGCCTCGATCCCGAAAATCTCGGCGTGTGGCACCATTACTTCGCTGACCCTTACGGTGCCCAGGTGAAGTGCCCTGCGCAGTCGGGCATGCTCGTCGGGCTCGATCAACCCTACCTGCCGGCTCTCCGCGATCAGATACTCGATTTCTTCAGGCGAGTGGATGTGAACGTGAGCTCCTTGCTTGACGCCGAACAACCGGACCACTGCGCGCCCGCTCCCGTTAAGCAGCGAGATGAACCACGATAACCCCCGCAGCGACCACTGCATGGGGAGCAGCGTATAGAGAGCAACGTGCGTAGGGTACTGGAGTGCGAGGGACTTGGGGACCAGCTCCCCCAGAATCATGCTCGCGGCCGTCAGGACCAACAGAACGACAACGAAAGCGGCCGATTCAGCACCGGCCGCCTGCATTCCTCCCATGCCCTCGAAAAGCGGAATCATCACAGGCGCGAGTTGAGTTTGCCCATACGCGCCGAGTACGAGACTCGAGATGGTGATCCCGATCTGGCTGGTAGCGATGTAGCGGTCTAGCCGATGTAAACCGGTGACATAGGGAAGGAGACGGATGGCAAACCAATTACCCTCCTCCGCCCGCTGTTGGATCCTACTTCGACGCACGCTCACAGCCGCGAACTCAGCGGCGACATAGAGGGCGTTTACCAGGATGAGCAGAAGGATGACAGCGACAACCGAAAGGTTCATCCGAAAGAAGGCCTCAGAGCGGGAGCAGCTGCCGTAGCAAGAGCCCGAGGTTCGCTGGCAGCTCGGCCAAGCGGCGCCTCTGCCACGGAAACCAGTGGGTGGAGTAGCTGACTAGGATGCGCACGGCGTACCCCTCGCGGATCAAGTGGTCCTGCTCTTGCGTTCAGATCCCGTAGGTCATCTCCACCTCCTAACCACTTCGTGAAGCCCCTACCCAGAGGGTACATGTCGTACCGTTGCACGGCGACCGAGAGATCGATCAACACCTCCGAGAGATCCCGTATTAGCGTCGCGCGCCTATTCTCGTCGGTGGGGTCGGCCTGGGTCACGTCAGCGGAAGGGATATGGTCCCTCGTCACGAGGAGCGTGCCTCCAAGACAGACAAAGATATCACTCGGACCCCTGCCTTAGCGCGGGAAGGGGTGGGTGCCGCAACAATCCGCCGCTCCCCGAAAGCCCGACGACAACCGTGAGGGCGGTGACCCCAGCCCACAGCATCGCGAGGGAATCCAGGTCGGGGACATAGCCCAGCTCGAACACGGTACGAGCGAGTGTGCCGGCCACGACGACTGAGAGCATGATTCCAGTGATCGAGGCGAGGGTCCCGAGCGCGAGGTACTCGACCAACAATACGATACGGACCTGTCCCCGCCGCGCACCTAGCGTCCTGAGCAGAGCACTCTCCCGCATGCGCTGGAAGCGCGACGTGCCAAGGGCCCCGGCAAGCACGATCACCCCGGCCACAGCGGTGAACAACCCGAGGAAGCGGAGCGCTCCGTTGACACGCGCGAGCACCCGCTCGAGCGCCTCCTGGACACGGGTCATGTCCACCGCCGAAATATTTGGGTAGGTGCGCACTAGCGTGGTTTGGAGACGGGCCCGCTCGGTCGGGTCGTCCACCTGCACCACGACGACTGACGTTCGAGGAGCACCCTCTAGCGCCCCAGGCTCGAAGACGACGAAGAAATTGGGCTCGAAGCGGGCCCAGTCAACGGTCCGCAGGTTGGCAACCACGGTCTCGACCTCCCGGCCGGCGAAATCCCAGGTGATATGGTCCCCGATCCCCACCCCCAGATTATCAGCCAGTTCGACCTCAAGGGAGATGCGCGCAATCTCGTCGTTAAAGGTCCCGTAGGGCGCCTCCCCGCTCGCCTTCCACCAACTCCCCGCCACCAACGTCTCCGACGTGGTCAAGGTATCCCGCCAGGTGTTACGGTACTCACGGCGCAGCCTCCCGCGCACACGCCCGCCGTCGCTGAGCTCTGCCACGGTAGCGCCCTTCACGGCCGCAATGCGCGCGGGCACCAAAGGCACCAGCGCAGCGGTCTCACGGACCACCGTGGGCAGCGCAGCGATCACGCCGGCCTCCTGGTCCGGCTGAATGTCGAACAGCACGAGGTTGGCGCGGCCGTGTTCGTCGAGCGCCAAGCCACTCACAAGCGCACTCTCCACCTGGAGGATGGTCCCCACGGCGAACACCCCGAACCCGAGCGCGAGCGTGATCGCAACGGTCTGGTTTTGGGGCCTGAAGAGGTTGGCTATGCCCTGCCGCACCGGATAAGGAGCGCGCTTCGGAAGGTACCTTCGGGTGAGCCGGACCACTACTGAACCGATTCCCCAGAGCACGGCGACCGTGGCCGCAAGCCCCACCGCGAAGCTGAGACCCTGGTCTCGCTCGGGCGCTTCCATCACGCTCAGTAGCGCTACCGTGCCTGCCAACGCGGCCCACGCCAGCAGGCGCAGGGGGTCCACGCGGTGGCGGTACGACTCGACACCCTCCCGCAGCGCAGCGAGGGGCGGCACATCGCGCAGCGCAAGCAAGGGGATCCACGTGAAGAGCAGGGCCACCCACAGACCGACCCCGAGCCCGACCACCACTGGCTGCCAAGCGAATTGGTGGGTCACCTGCACGGGGAGTACCACCCCCAATGCCATGGGGAGCAGGCGCTGAACCCCGAGTCCTGCGAACGCACCGAGCGTGGCCCCTCCCAACCCGAGCGCTCCCGCCTGGATCAAATAGGCAGCGAAGATGCTCGCTTGACCCGCCCCCACGCAGCGCAGCACTGCCACGGCGGTGCGCCGCTCCTTTACGAATACGTAGACCGCACTCCCCACCCCGACACCACCCAAGAGGAGGGCGGCTAGGCCGACCAGCCCGAGGTAGCGGCTCAGGTAGTTCAACGAACGGGTGAGCCGCTTCGCTTGGGCCTCCGCGGTAGTCCACCGCACCTGGGCGCTGTCGAAAAGGGTGCTGTGGCGATTCTGCACCGCCTCCCGCTCCGCTGGGTTCGGAAGGCTCAGGTAGCGCTCGTACCGCGCCAGACTGCCGAAGGCGAGCAAGCCGGCATCGTCCAGCCCGTCCCGCCCAATCCAAACGCGCGGACCCACCGCGGTCTGGAGCCCGAAATCGCCCATCAGGTCCTCGACCGTCGCAGACACCCGAAACGTCATCTCGCCCACTACCAGCGAATCGCCCAGTCGGGCGTCTAGCATGGTGAGCACCGCTGGATCGACCAGCGCCTCGCCGGCGCGGGGTGGCCAGGCACCCGCGGGCACGGTGTGCACGGTGCCGAAGAAGGGGTAGCCCGGGTCCACACCGCGCACTTGGAGGAGGCGCACGGTTGCCGTCCGTAGCGCCTGCACCATGGACACAACGCTGGTCACGCGCGCGGACGGGTGCCCGGCGGCGGCGAGCGAGTCCACCACCGCTGCAACCGGCTCGGGCAACGG
>CEUS01146284.1_pt1 | contig 17680 bp, 12 predicted proteins | sample 427031 | NCBI WGS metagenome assembly CEUS01 (sample SAMEA2622837, study PRJEB7988) | marine metagenome | biome: marine biome (ENVO:00000447); feature: marine epipelagic mixed layer (ENVO:xxxxxxxxx); material: "saline water (ENVO:00002010), including plankton (ENVO:xxxxxxxx)" | depth 140 m | reverse complement strand
CCGCCGCTAAATTCGTTCCCACCTTCTTTGGGAATAAGATTTAACCGCACGCCTCCAGTCTGCACCTCTGCAGAGTTTCCAGAATAGTCATACACATACTCCTCAATGGCCGCGTCAAATGGCGTACCTTGAGGAGCCCCCTCAAAGGCCACCAAATTGCTGTCCATCCCATCAATCTGCACTTCAGCGTCACTATCTCTCGATCCGTGAATCGACAGTCGGTTATTGCCCTCTCCAGAAATCCCTCCAGTATCAACGGACAAAGTCGTGGTAGGCCCGCCCTGAATGTTCATGGCCGGAATTAAAAGCCCCATTGAATCGTATCCACGAGCCGTCGGGAGGACTTCGAACACGGCGGAGGTTATCGTTTCACTCTGAATAATGTTTTGAACGTCAACCGCCGGAGCTTCTCCCGACACGGTCACCGTCTCCTCCACTGATCCGACCGACAGCAGTCCATCAATATTTGCCGTAATGGATCCACTAATCTGAACACCCTCTCGAACCAGCGTATTGAATCCTGGCAGGGTGAAAGTAACGGAATACTCACCGGGCTCAAGCGCAATCAATTGGAAATTTCCATTGCCATCGGAAATACCGGTTCGAACTCCCTCAATCAGCGCTGGACTCCTGGCCTCGACCGTCACACCTGGCAACACTCCACCCGTGCTGTCAGTGACGGTACCTGCAATCGCCTGTGCGTCTACTTGCTCGGGCACTGCTGTCAATACAAAAATTAATGCAACCCCAGCAAACAAAGGCCTCGCGAACGCCGTTGAGCTACGCATACCTAAGAGGATTCCCATTATTTGGCTCCAATTCTCAATTTGTTAATTACTCGCCATGCTTTATCAATGTTGAGACTATCTTGTAACTGTTACTTTTACATCCTTATAATCAATTAATCCACCATCATGGGCTAGCGCACGTAAAAAATACGTACCCGGCTCACTAAAGGTAGCCGTAACGGCCCATCGATTACCATCTGGAATAGGTGGCGTCTCCCAGCCTGTAGACCAAGGAGAATTACCGCCGTCTCGATTATCCTGCCAAACTTTCGTCTGCGGAGGATCAAACGTTACCTCACCAGGTCCTCTATAGCGAAACCACGACATGCGAAGTCCTGTAGCCGAATCTGGAACGAAGTGACTGACCCCGACTAAAAATGTTGGTAATGACCGTGGGGATGGTTTCCCATCATCGTTAGCAATCGCACTTAACGCAACCGGCTCGCCGGCACTAACGGAAAGTTCGGTAGGACCTTCAACTGTCACATTCGGAAACTGATTGCCCACCATATCTGGATGAAAGCCAGTCTGTCCGCCTGCACCGAAATTAGCCATCATCACCGTTTCATCAACAATATATTCCACCCGCTGAGTCGCATACGCTCTTTCAGTGACTCCATTACTCGTCAACGACCAGACAATTTCTTGATCGCCAAAATCCGGCGGAACAGACACTTTGAAAACAAACTGATTCCTCCGAGGGAAAAAGTGCGTTGGCTGCCCTAAATCAGGCCCGCCCGGATCAAGATTGTTGCCCGTTCCAACTGGCACATCGATTTCTTCCTCCCAGTTTCGATTGTAATACCCAAACCAATAATCGATACTGCCGTCGTCATGCTTCCAGAATCCCTCATAGACAGGTACAACATTTTGACCACGAGCCGGAGCCTGCGCTTCGAAATCAGGCATGACAAATATCACTGCGACCAGAACTAGGCCAAGCACCTGACCGAACTTTTTTCTCTTAGTCATATACATGTCGCCTATCACCTATATAGTCTAAAAACTTACTATAAAAACTAATTCTGACCGCTACGCGTCCCCTGATGCTCTGCCATTTCCTCTTCCGTCACACCACCCATTCGTGGCGGAAGCTTTTCAAAACCACACAAGGGACACCCCACAACCGTATCACCGATGGCAAGATTAAGATTCTTACGACGAGTATCCATCTCTTGCTGAAACTGTTCGTCTGTTAACGTCAATGTCGGAGCAATTAGGATTGCCATGTTGTCAATTGACCGATGCCCCAGACCACCCCAATTTCTCGGATCCACGACATTCTGATTAGACGCAGTGTTGTCAAAGTAAGCGGTGATGTGCAGGAGTGTACCCTTTGGAAGCAAAGGCGCTGCATCATCATGGTATTTGTACGTTTTCACCCAATTATGGTCATAGCCCGCACAGTTCAACACCTCGGTGCGACCTCCCCAGATGGCCTCCATGCACATCCGAACGCCTGCCGCGTGCATGTGCGGCTCAAAGGTTACGAATTTCACGTGGTCCTGCAAAGTCGTATAGATATGAACCTGTTGGTCAGCTTCATTGGCACGCAAATCAATTTCGCCATTGCCAAAAGTAAGATTCCCATATTTTCTCTCTGGTTGATAATCTTTTGGATGAAATTTGTAAGCAATCCTTAGATGCGCCGTCGTATCTTCCCCGTTCGCATGCATGTGAACGGAGGGAAAAACCAGCAAAGAGTTGGCTTTCAATAAAGGACCTGCTAACTCGTCAAAAACCTCAGCGTTGCGACCGACTTCATGCGGACCTCCAATCGACTCACCGGGGTTTCCTTGCGGATCAATGATTGCATGGATAGCGTGATGAAAAATAAATTTTCCGCCGGTTCCACCTTGAACGTCACTCACTTCCTTGACCTGCATAGCAGCCACATGACGATCTTCAGTCATTTGAGTTGGTATCGGAGCAAGCGCACCCCACCAATCAGGAGCTTCAGCTGCCATCGTGATCGAAGGAGAATCCAGTATCAAGTCGGGTTCGCCTATTTCCCAATCATCACCAGCTGAAAAAACTCGCGGTGCCGGCAAGTCAGCAGAGTTCCCTCGAGGAGCTCCATTATCAACCCAGCGCGCAATGGTCTCAATTTCGACCTCACTCAGGGAAATGTCTTCTTTAAAATTCTGGATGCCAACGTCTTTTTCAATAAACCAAGGAGGCATAACACCCATACGGTTTCTGAGACCGGTACGCTGTTTAATACTCCGCGCCCAAGGTCGAACTTCCTCATAGGTCATCAATGACATAGGAGCAACAGAATTCACACGATGACAGCTCTGACAACTTCGCTGCAAAATAGGCGCAATATCCTTCGTATATGTCGCGGTCTCTTGGGCAGCTTCACCAGCAAAAAGATGACCCGGCACAAGCAGGACCAGCGCCATAAAAAAGCCAAAAATGCCAAGGATCATATTTAATTTCTTCGCCGTGATAAATTGCGTAGTCATTGGACTCCTCTAGTTCATATTCTTGATACGGATAGATATATTTCTACTCATTTAGCCGTACTTTAAATACAATTCATAGGAATATTGCAGTTTCCCCGGCCAAGAGTCAAGTTCCTGAGACAAGGCCTTAAAATTTTATGGAGCCATCGAATGAATAAACAAACCTTGACCATTACTTTAGCGTTGGCAGGATTAGTAATGCTTTCGGATAATAGCAATGCCCAAGATGCTGACACGTACACACCTACGAAAACAGCATGGGGAGATCCCGATATACAGGGAGTCTGGAATAACAACACTACAGTCCCTCTCCAACGCCCAGACGGCGCGGGAGAAACTATTACTGATGAGGGCGTTGCAGCCCGGCGCGCGGCGAATGAAGAACTCTTCTTTGGAGAACGCGAAGGAGACACGGGTTTCTATAACGATTTCTGGTTTGAGTACGGACAGGACACTAATCGCTCATCACTCATTATTGAACCAAGCGATGGGAAATTACCTGCCTTGACCGCTGACGCGGAAAAAGAGCGCGTCGCACTCCAGACGCACCGTTACCAAAATTCAGACGCACCAGGAACTTATACTGACCTCAGCGTCTATGACCGTTGTATCACCCGTGGCCTGCCCGGCAGCATGATGCCTGGGTTTTATAACCACAACTATCACATCATGCAGACACCTAATTATGTCGCTATCGTAGTCGAGATGATTCACGACGCTCGGATTATTCCTCTCGATGGACGCGAGCATGCCCCGTCGGCAGTGCGCCAGTGGCTCGGCGACTCCAGAGGGCACTGGGAAGGGAACACCCTCGTCGTTGAAACAACAAACTTTAATGAAAAAGTCACGGAACGTGGACTTTTCGTGCCGACAGTTTTTGGTTCTGGTAAAAATCTTCGACTCATCGAACACTTTACGCGTGTCGACGATGAAACAATTGACTATCGATTTAAAGTTGAAGATTCAACAACATTTACAAGCCCGTGGACTGCACTCATTCCCATGAACAAATTTGAAGGCACGTTATTTGAATATGCGTGTCATGAAGGAAACTATGCGATGGCTAACATCCTTCGAGGTGCACGAGCCGCCGAAAAAGGAAGCAACTAATCGTGTAAACATTCAAAGTTGGTAACTGATAAATTGCCAGCCTCAAAAGCGTGACAAAAACGCTTTTATACGATTTGCGTTCGCTCCAAGATCGCCAACACCTACCCGCGATCCAGAACGCAAATCAATGAGGCTGTTGGCATCATTTAGCCGTCGCACTCTGATCACGACATCATCCTTAAAGCCGAACCAAAAAGTGGTATCCGTAGCTTCAATGTGTCCACTTTCTTCATCGGCAAACACGATCTCCCATCCCATTTGCCCAACAACAGATAAGGCACGCTTGACCGCCCTGTCAAAGCCATAGGGTGCTGTTAAGGTCTTTATATCTGGATACGCCTGCGCTTGTATCGTCGCCAGCTTTTGTCCGGCGTGCTCTACAGAGTTCTCGCCTGTTCCGCGGAGCGGAATGACAGCGATAAACTGAGGAGGGTCCTGAAGGTCAGTCGTAATGTCATGAATCGCTGGAGTTCTCCCCGATCCAACGATATTCCAAGCCGTAGCCGACAACACGGCCACTGAGACCGACACCACGACAATCGTTCCATACCCACTCAATCCACTCCCTTTAACCAGCGCCACCAATACCAAAACCAAAGCGACTGAAAGTGCTACTAAACCTGCGATCAGAAAGAGAAAGGCTAGCCCAAGAGGCAAACCCAATCGGTACCCAAGTGGAGAACCAAGCACAGCCAGTAGGCCTGCCGCAGCAGTAATATATTGCACCATGTAGTGTCCTTCTGTTCCTTCCTATGGCAACGCGAAGGCAACCAATTCGCCCTCATGTTCCCGATCGCTTATCGCGACCACAATAAATTGCTTTCCGTCACTTTCATACGTCATGGGTGCACCAGACGTCCCCGCCGGCAGTTCAGTCTGCCACAGCACCGCACCACTATTCTTATCAAAAGCACGAAACATGCGCCCACCACCCAGTGGCGGCATTGCCAAAAAGGACGACGACCCCTCTCCCAGAAATAGCAACGTCTTGGTCAGCAACGGCGCCGGACGCCCAGGAGTTCCCAACCATGGCAACGATAAACCCTGCAGAGCGAGATGGTCTCGTGGACCGGGTGCGTTTGGAACCATCCATACGTGCTCGCCACGGTCAAGATCAATGGCGGTAATCCGTCCCCATGGTGGTTTTACAAGTGGCAACCCTTCCGGTCCTGCAACCCAATTAATCGTTGCATCGCGGACATAATCAAAGTTAGACGTCCCTGCAGGAGGCCTACGTAGTCCTACTCCGATCGGAGCTGTTATGGAGGGAACATATAATCGATGCGTCTCCGGATCGAACGCCGCCCCATTCCAATCGGCTCCTCCCACCCAACCCGGTAATTGTAAGGTGGCACGCCTTCCCCCAGAATCTTCCTGATTAATGACAGGCGGAGTAAACAAAGGTCCTGCATGATAACGTTGAAAAATCTTCAAAGCTTCTGCCTTCAGTTGAGGCGTAAAATCAATTAGATCGTCTTCCGTAATTCCTTGACGTTCGAATGGCGGAGGTTTCGTTGGAAAGGGTTGCGTCGGTGCTGCACGTTCGCCAGGCACAGTCGAAGCCGGAACTGGACGCTCTTCAATAGGCCAGATCGGTTCTCCAGTCACCCTATCAAGCACGAAGGCGAACCCCTGTTTAGTCACCTGGACAACCGCACGTCTTGCCTGCCCATCGACCGTAAGATCAGCCACGATCGGCGCCGAAGGATTATCGTAATCCCATAGTCCATGGTGCACCATCTGAAAGTGCCACATTCGGCGACCTGTTTCACAGTCAAGACATACAAGACTCTCTGCAAAAAGATTGTCACCCGGTCTTTGTCCTCCGTACCAATCATTAGTCGGTGTACCTGTGGGCAGATACGCGTAACCTAACTCCTCATCCGCGCTCATAACAGTCCACACATTAGTACCGCCGCTGTAGTCAGCCGAACCATTACCCCATGTATCGTGTCCGAATTCACCTTCCTGAGGAACAGGGTTGAATTGCCATTTCAAGCGACCAGTCACAGCATCAAAACCTCTCACATATCCGGGAGGCGCCTCTTTATACATCGGCTGATCACCGACTCTCATACCAACGATAACCGTATCTCTGCATACCAACGGAGCAGCCGTCCACCGATATTCCTCCAAACGCGGCACTCCGGAACGTAAGTTAACTTTCCCACCTTCACCAAACTCACTCATCGGCATTCCCGTGTCCGCATCAAGCGCCACCAAATGCTCTCCACTTACCAAAAATATTCGCCGATCATTCAAAGACTCATCTATCCAGAAACCAACTCCTCTCGTTCCCCCTCCTTGCGCACGTCCTGCACCATCCTCGAGAGCGTCATAAACCCAAGCTGTTTCTCCAGTCATGGAATCAATCGCAGCTGCTTGTCCAAGATTAGTACTGACAAAAAGATAATCACCAACCATAAGAGGCGTGACAAGATAAGTATTGTTAAACCGGATATCAGGGTTGCTGTCACGACGTTCGTAATCAACAGAACGCCACCGCCACGCAACACGTAAGTTCTTTACATTTTCAGCATCGATTTGGTCGAGGGGAGCATATTTTGTGCTGCCAGTATCACCTCCATAGCTCCGCCATTCACCATTTACCGCACCCTGTTGTGCAAAAACAGCTAACGGTATGGCAAGAACAATTGTGATTACGCATTCAGCGGTTCGTATCCATGCCCTATCTGAGTTAACCATATCCCCTCCAAAACTAATAAACACTTATTACCGTGCAGAAGTCGCCGTGTCGAGCTTGGCATGTTCTCTGCCAAGATAGGATGCGATGGCCTCCATTCCATTGACCCTTGCAGCCGCCTCTGCATCAGCATTGTAATTAGTGTTCGTATTCACGTCATAGGTATAGCAAAGTCCCTGCCGGTCACGCACGAACTCAATTCCTGCAATGTGAATCTGATTCATCGCAAGAAATTTTTCATAGTCGTGAATTAGATCGCTTTCAAAGCCTTCAATGACTTGAAATCGTGCCAAAGACGCCTGATCAGCTGGACAAAATGTGTCATCAATTTGGCACGCATCAGCAGGACACAATTCAAACCCTTCACTGCTGTCAACACGAACCGCATAAAGAAATCGACCACCGACAAATTCAACTCGAGTAATACAGGCATTGGGCGATTCGATGTATTCCTGAATAAGCGTGATTCCGTCTACGGAAGGTTCAAAACCATCACTCTTAACATAAGCCTCTAACGAGTCGGCATCGTGAAAAAGTCGAACACCAAGTCCCTTTCCAGCCCTATTATGCTTCGTAATAAAAGGCGGCTTAAAATGGTGTCCTGCGTCAACAAGCTCTTGCGTACCAATCGCGGCGACGGTTCTGGGAGTACGGATACCTAACCGTTCTAATTCGGCATACTGAGCTACCTTACTAATTTCAAGCTGTAACGCTCTTGACCCGTTAAACACAATGCGACTATGTCCCTCTAACCACGCCAAAATTGCAGCCGTGTACTCCGGGCCAAAACGGTGCCCGCGTGAGTGCGAGGAGGCACTCATTCGGTTATAAAACACACCCTCTGGCGGCGGTTGAGATAGATCAATTTGTCCCGTGTGCAAAAACCACTCTTCAAAAGGCAAGGAAAACTTTTGGAAGGCAGCTCGCAACGGTTCAACCCACGCAGTATTCTCGTGGATGACATATATACAACTCATGCGTACTCTCCGGAGCACAGATTAACGGGCAAGCGAGAAATGAGTGATTGATTAACTGATTAATATCCAGGAGACCAAAGAGTTCTTGGCTTGTCCTTTGTCAGAATTTAATCGGGTGCGATGTGACCACTCTTAAAAGTAATACCTATCAGCGCAATTCAGCATAGAAAGAACGCAGATCCTCGACGAACAGCTCTGGCTGTTCCATTGCCGCGAAATGTCCACCCTTCGGCATCTCAGTCCATCGTTGAAGATTATAAGACGCCTCGGCCCAGCTCCGCGGACTATAGAATAACTCGTGTGGAAAGATCGCTCCCGCCGTTGGAACTTCAACTCTGCCAACACGACGGTCAGGCGACGCATGAGAACTTTCATAATAGAGACGTGCCGATGACGTCGCCGTCTGAGTCACCCAGTACAACGTTATATTTGTCAGTAATTGATCTTTCGTAAAGACAGTCTCAGGATGTCCGTCACAATCACACCAAGTCTTAAACTTTTCAACAATCCATGCCGCTTGACCCGCTGGAGAATCAGTAAGCCCGTAGCCCAATGTCTGTGGCTTGGTTCCTTGAATACTGCTATATCCTGTCTCAGGGCCTTGAAAAAAAGCCGCACGCTCTTGCATACGCATTAGTTCCGCTTCCGGAACACCCTCTGTCGGATCTTCCACACCCGCCGGTGGTCCGGCTATGAGCATATTAAGATGCAGACCAACAACAGATTCTGGGTGTTTAAAGGCATGCCACCGACTAACAATTGCCCCCCAATCACCCCCTTGCAAAGCATATTGGTCATATCCCAATCGAGCCATTAAAGCGGCATTAACGTCCGCTATCTGCTCAGGACCAAATCCCCGAGTCCGCGGTTTATCAGAAAACCCATACCCCGGCATTGAGGGTGCCACCACATGAAATGCATCACCGGCAGATCCGCCATGTGAGACCGGATCGGTAAGTGGACCGATAATTTGTTCAAATTCAGTAACAGACCCTGGCCACCCATGCGTAATAATGAGTGGGAGAGCATTCGCTTCGGCCGAGCGTTGATGAATAAAATGAATATCGAGCCCATCAATCTGTGTTTTATACTGATCGAAAGCATTTAACCGTTGCTCTTGCGCCCGCCAGTCAAACTCGTCACGCCAATAGGAAGTGAGCTCTTTGAGGTAACTCAACGGAGTTCCATAGTCCCACCCTGTATTTTCCAATTCGTCAGGAAACCGCGTTCTAGACAGCCGATCACGAAGATCATCAAGAACTTCCTCTGGCACATCGATCGTAAAGGGGCGGATAGCAGTCGGGTCAATATCATCCATCGCCGAAGAAGTCATAGTCTCTTCACCGACACGATCGGTGCTATCCCCTGGTTCTTGTGGCTGTCCACATCCAAATGCCACCAAACCCAAGACACACAACAGACTGGCTCTCTTCACGATAATCTCCTGACCCTAAACAGACCTTTACAGGGACCAACCAAACACTATTCACTAGTTATCAGTCTGCAAGCTCTCCCGATCGGTAACGATTTGTTCATAGTCTTCCTGCGTAAGGTATGTCACGTTGACATGTGCGTGATACATATCATCAAAACTTCTCTGGCCCCAGCCGATCCATTGCGTCGGATCTGGATTCGCCGGATTTGAAGCCGTATTGTCATGCCACGCCGTTAGATGAATGACCGTTCCTTGAGGAAGAACGGGGGCTGAGTCCTCCGTATACACGTAGTTAACATGCCAATTAAAATCAAAATTGGCGACGTGATTCAACATTTTCACACTGCCATCTGGAAAGATGGCTTCCATCGACATGGCTTTGCCACGCACATGCATATGTGGCTGATAATTTTCAAGACGCGCGGGCAAACGTAATGGGATATAGGCATGATGAACGGTAGCTTCACCTGGTGGAATATCAAGGGTGTCCATTGCTTGGCGAGTCCCCATGACTTGCGCGTACACCCGATACTTTGGAACCTCACCTTTGGGATAAAACCAAATCCCCACATCCGTCTGATCTGAGATTTCCTCACCAACTGAATGATAATGAATGTCGTAACTAATCTGCGATCCAGCCTTCAACAATTTTCCAGTATTTGGCCTAAACACATCCCCTATTTTTCCTACAGCAAATTCCGTTAAAAACGCCCCGCGTCCAGGGACGTCAACAACCGGAGTAAAGTCCGATTCCGCTTCCTCTTGAATCAAATTTGCCAACGCATGATGCACGATCCGCCGTCCTTTGAGTGACGGTCGAACCTCGACAGCTTTCACCCACCGATCCTCCGTCAAACCTGTATCAACAATTGGTTGGTACCATTGATCCTGGCCCTCGGCAGGTTGCGTCCATTCTGGTGATGAAACCACAAGATCAGGTTGGGTACCCAATCGGTCTGACAACAGCCACACGTCACCGCGTGGCCACTCTTTTGGAGGAGGCATATCTTTTGCGTCCCCTCTTTTAGCCCCATTCTCCACCCAATTAACAATGGTTGCAATCTGATCATCAGATAAAGAAATGTCATTTTCAAAATCTTGAATACCAACAGTTTTATCCATATGCCAAGGAGGCATTTCTCGCGCAACAACTTTTCTCTGAATGGCTCGCGCCCAAGGCCGAACTTCCTCGAAGGTAACTAAAGACATCGGCGCCATTTGACCATTGCGATGACATGCTTCGCACTTCTGTTGCAAAATTGGAGCTACATCACGTGAAAAGGTAACGTCACTTTCGTTTGCAAAAGCGACACCCGTCATCGTAAAGACAAAGATTCCTTTAAGAATCAGGCCCACTCCATACATTAACCTAGGCATACTTCTATTCATTGTGTACTCCTAATTTCAAAGTCATCGCGCATGGACGCGTACATATCCGTTGGTCCAACAACACTGAAATCCAACAGCCATAATACTTCCTTGTCGACCAGAATCATCCCAAGCTAGAACCCTCAACATATACTCACCAGGGGTCTCAAATGTTACAGTAGTCGAAGCAATCCCTAATGAATTTACCTGCGGCTCAAGTTCACTAAAGGTTACGGAGCCAGCCCCACGATATTTACTCCATTCAAGACCAAACTGGGAGGGACGACCCGCAGCGCGACTCTTGCGGACGCCATCATCCTGCGCCCAGATCGAGATTGTCAGTGGACGGTTTACCTCTACCGATAGGTCTGTACTAACACCCTCAGGCCCTTGTCGTGTGGGTCCGTCGTCAAACTTCAGGCTTGGCGGAGTGTTACCACTGGTCACTTCTTTTAGTGCATCGATTTGCCACTCAGGACGCAGCCGCCCTGGTATTGAATAAGTTTCACCGTATGCAGAAAGTGTCCAGGTTACTTGCTGATCCCCAAAATCCTCTGGAACTACAATAGTAAACACGCCTGTTTGTCGCCTCGGCAAAAAATGCGTTGGTTGGCCCTGGTCTTCAGGACCCGGATCGAACCGATTATTAACTCCGATAGGGATATCTAATTTTTCTGTGTAATTACGATTGAAGTAACCGAACGACAGGCTAAAGGTTCCATCTGGATTGGGATACCACCCTTCATAAGCTGGTGTAACACTTTGTCCGGTTGCATGAGGGATAGGCGCATCTCGCGTTTGTGCATCAAGTAGCGCCACCATCACTACCAGACTGCACCCTACAATTGCCAAACACCATAACCGGATCAATCTTCGCTCCCTGCTTCAAGCATGGCACCGAATTCTTCTTCCATCCGCTTGTCCCTATCACGGACTGCCTGTGACTGATCTCTCCGCGTCTGCAGACAATCAAAACATACAGATGCCGGGATTGGATCACCTACTGGAAGTCCTGCGGCCTGTAAATACCCTGCTAACAAATCGGCTGTATGCCTTTGTGCCTTGTAAAAATCAGAATAGCTAAACCCATAAGCAATCGCCCACGGAGTCCACCCATTTTGTTCTTTAGCATCAAGAATCGCACCCTGCTCAACAAGGTATTCCACGACAATATTTGTGCCACGAAACGCCGCACCATGTAAGGCCGTCTCTCCAAGGGCATTCACAGCATTAACGTCATTCCCGAGCTCAAGACACATCTTGACCGCCTCAAGAACTTCATCTTCTTGGCCCCCAAGCGACCCACCATCTTCACCAGGATTCCAGATGTCTAATCCTGCAGCCACCATCAAAGGAGTCGTATTTTCTGCACTCGGAATCAGAGGGTCGGCTCCGGCTTCAACAAGAACGCGCATTGCCTCAACATCCGTCACCTTCGCAGCTAGAAAAAATGCCGTCGCACCCAAGCGATTGAGTCGATTACGCTGCCCGTCCTTCATACCGTTCCGAGTCATACGCGCATTAACGTCCACGCCCGTCCGTAGTATTTTTCTGATTAAATCGATACTATCAACGTTGCCGGAAGCAAAGGGACCTGGCGCCCCAAAACCAACATTCATCCGTCTCGTACGCATGATTTGGTGCAACGCATTCCATCCAGCAGACGCCTGCGAGGGATCAGCCCCACGATCAAGCATATAATCGGCAATCTCCCAATTTGCATTTGCTACTGCAACAATCAACATGCTCTGACCATCAGACAATTCGGCATTCACCTCTGCTCCTGCATCTAGAAGCACACGTACTGCCTCGAGATGTCCCTGCCGAACGGCGAACGCAAGTGGAGTAAAACCTGTAGGTGGAGTACTTGTAAACAATGACCTTCTCGGAGGAACAGCAACACTTTCAGTCCGCGCGTTGACGTCGCCTCCTGCCTCAGCAAGAACATGAATTGCCTGGGCATGACCTTTGGCTGCAGCCCACATGAGAGGCGTCTGTCCATTCGTATCGTCTCGAACATTAACATCTGCCCCAGCGCGAATTAAAGCCCTAAGTGCAGCCCCACTCCCCGTGCGCGCTGCCGTCATAAGCACTGTTTCACCACCTGGCAATGCAGTATTAGGATCCGCACCTCCCTGCAAAAGCATTTCTATAATCTCACTGCTCCCATTTAGAGCAGCAAGAGACAAAGGTGTCACGCTGTACCGATTCATTGCAGCGACATCTGCACCTGCTTTAATCAGCATGCCGACTAACTCAGGGCTGTTACGATGCACTGCCCAATGCAGAGGCGTAGCTCCGTCGACTTCTCGCTTGTTAATATCTTCGCCTTGCGCCAGCAATGAGGAAACAAGGTCAACATCAACGCTTTTAACAGCGGCAACGAGAGACTCTTCTTTTTCTTTGGCGCGAACATCGGCACAGAGAACAAACGCCCCAACCATCATCACAGTACACACATTCAACAAGAAGGTTTTGTAGTCCATACAATAAATCCTCGTCTTTAGAGATCCGTGAGGCGACCTGTGCTATCTGAAATCTGACCAACGTTGTGATCGATTTTATCTAACAAACTAACCCCGAGATTCATAAACGGCGTATGCATGGCATATTTTAGATGGCGCCCGCCCTTCAGAGTACCGCAACCACCACCCGCAAGCGTAATAGGCAAATCGTACGGCGTGTGATGATCTCCATCACCCATTCCTGCTCCCCACAGCAAGATACTATGATCTAAAAGACTTCCGTCTCCGTCTGGGGTGTTTTTCATTTTTTCAAGTAACCTTGCGAACAAAGACATATGGTAGGTATTAATCTTTGTATATTGCGCAATATTATGTTGATCTAACTGATGGTGCGACACAGTATGATGCCCCTCAGGAACACCAATACCAGGATATGTCCTTCCGCTTAATTCCCGCGCCATTTGCATGCAGCTTACCCGGGTCACATCAGCCTGAAACGCTAGCACCAACAGATCGTGCACTAACTTGACATGTTCATCGTAATCGTCTGGAACACCAGCTGGTTGATCCAGTGCAGGAAGCGGAGTGTTGTTATTGTTCTCTTCCGCACGTTGAATTCGGCGTTCTACCTCTCGAACAGAAGTTAGGTACTCGTCTACGGCTGTACGATCTTCATTGCCCAGCCGACTCTCAAGGCGGTCAATGCTCTCCGAAACAGAATCCAGGATACTGCGGTCCGTCTGCATTTGAGTCAATCGAGCATCAACACTTCCACCATCACCAAACAAGCGTCTAAAAATGACACGCGGATCTCGCTCGTGAGGCAAAGGCGTGCTCTCTGTTAACCATGAACTCGAATTGATATACGAGCAGCTATAACCATTCTCACAATTTCCAACTTGATAATTAGAATCTATCGTCAATTCTAGTGAGCGAAGAGGTGTATCGGCACCAAGCTTATCAGCCGCATATTGATCCATCGTTTTTCCCGCACGAAGATCGGCACCTTCCGTTCGCTTTGGTAGTATCCCACTTAGCCATCCCCCATGGGCTCTTGTGTGAACACCGCCACCTTCATTGGTCGTCACCACACTACTATTACTTAATCCACTGAGCACAACAATTTGCTCTCTAAACGGTTCCAACGGTTTCAATGTCGGAGTAAATGCAAACGACTTACCACCATCACCAGCAGGGTGAAAATTTGGCAGGAACATCCCATTGGGAACATAGAAAAAGCCCATCCGTGGAATCGGCGCAGCTGCTGTCCGAGCAGCAGCGGTCAAGGCAGGTGCCATGGCGTTTAAAAAAGGCAACGCAACGGTAGCTCCAAGACCACGAAGTACTGTCCGTCGTGGTAAGTATTTCTTGGTCACGATCATAGTAGTCAGCTCCTCATTGAACCGTCAGAGAACCCACTTGACTCCGAGGATCCTCTGACACGGTAGAAACAGCCTGCAAGCCTGATGAGTCATCACGCTGTCGATTTAAAAATGGGTAACTCTGGACAATTTCAGTAATCACCGAAGCAAAACTATAGTCGGGTGCTGTTTTATTAACAATGCTCCTCAATACCGGCATGTCATAGTACTCGAGACCGCGACCTAAAGCATACGTTAACATTTTCTCGGCAACCGTCGTCACAAAACGCTCCGGACGCCGCACTAAGGCCGACGTTAACTCAGCCACACCATCAAATCTTGTCCCATCAGGCAAAACACCCGTAGCATCAATTAAATTGTACGATTCATCATAGACACGCCATCTTCCAACGGCGTCAAAATTTTCCAAAGCAAATCCGGCCGGATCAATAATATTGTGACAGCTCGCACACGCTGGATTTGCCCTGTGCTGCGACATCCGTTCACGCAATGTAGAAACCTTAGCTTGCGTCTTACGATCATCCAACGCAGGAATATTCGGGGGCGGATCCGGAGGAGGAGTTCCAAGAACATTCACAAGAATCCATTTGCCACGATTGACGGGAGAAGTACGAATGGCATGCGACGTAAGTGTCAACACACTGCCGTGACCGAGTAACCCCCGTCGTGGACTATCGGCCGGCAGTGTCACTCTTCTAAAGTGACTGCCCTGCACATCCATAAATCCATAATGCCGTGCTACGCGTTCATTCAAAAACGTGTAATCTGCGGTAAGGATCTCAATCAGGCTACGATCTTCACGCAAAATACTTTCAACAAACAACTCGGTTTCCTTTAAAAATCCTCTTCGTAATGATTCATCAAAAGTCCGAGAGTACGGATCGCCTGGTCTCACAACCGTCTCTAGATTTCTTAGTTGAAGCCACTGACCAGTAAAATTTTTAATCAACGCCGAGGCCCGCGGATCGTCAAGCATTCTCCGAACCTGTTGTTTAAGAACATCTGAATTACTTAACTCTCCTGAGTCCGCCAGATCTAATAATTCATCATCAGGAATACTGCTCCATAAAAAGAAGGACAGCCGAGAGGCCAAGGCGTGATCTTCAAGCTGATAAACCTTTTCCCTTGCTGAAGCTATTGGTGGTTCGATTTCAATGCGATATAAAAACTCTGGACTCACCAGCAATCGCCGAAGCGCCAACTCAATTCCGGAATCGAAACTTTCACCGCTTACACGACCAGTCCGAAAAAATCCCATCAAAAGATCGACATCGCTCTCTTTGTCATATCCTCGATATGCTTTTCGAACAAGAGTCGCCAGAATCGTTCTAGCACAAGACTCTTCATCTGATACAGCCACAGGAGAACAGGTGAACACCTTTTGTCGACTTCTAGTATTACCGGGACCCTCAGCCTCGTAAGGCCCTGCTATCGTCACAGTGCTAACACGTGGCATGCGTCCACCGACACCTATATTGTTCGAAATTGTTGGATTTTCAAACACTTCACGCACGCGTTCCACTAAACCTGTCGGCTGCTTCAGAAAGGTTACACCGACTTTTCTTGAGCCACCTTCTACGTGAACGCGAACGTTATAACTACCATCCGTTGCATACATTACCGCAGTAGTATTCGACGTAGGTACAGGAGTTTCGGGATCGGTCTCTTTTGGCCTCCCCATCTCGAACAACGGCTCACTAACACCATCAACTGAAACCTCCATCTCATGGATATTTCTCAGCCGAGTATCATTATTCACTTCGACTCGAATGTCGTACAGAGCAGTTTGAGGAAAATAATGATCCACGAGAATTCCACCACGGGTCCCAAAGGGTAATTCCTCAAGACGTTGATGCTGCTGCATGTCCTCCTGGACCCGATATATCGCCGAATCAACAGCTGGAGGAGCAGCTCCGACAACCCGTCGACTAATAGTTCTTGCAGCCGCCAAGTACCGCTCCATTAATGATTGAGACATCCGCAGGACACCTGCGATATTGTCAAAGCCATAACTCGCGTCATCAGCCGGAAGAAATTCATCCACCTCAATGTCGAGATCAAATAGATCTCGAACCGCGTTTCCATATTCGGCGCGGTTCAACCGGTGAAAAGTTTCTATACGACCTGCATTCGGATCAGATCGCCACGCTTGATCTAATGAATTTTCCAAAAATGAAATTAAAGAATCGTATTGAGACTCATCCGGGCGTGGTCTTCCAACGGGAGGCATCACCCCACCACGAAGCTTCCGAACCACTTTTTCCCAATGATCGGGATGAGAGCCAACCTCGGAAAGGCTAAGACTACTTAACGTCAGGCCTGCAGTGCGTGTCCGATCGTTATGACAAGTGACACAGTACCGGTCAATCAACGCCTTCGCAGACACGCTAGTCAGTATGGCACTATCTTCTTGAGCAGCCCGCTCCCCAGCAAATACATTTCCGCTACAAAGCAAAATTGAGCTAGCTAAAATCAAAACACTCAGACAATATTGTTTTCTGCTCATAAATAGTGTCGCTACCTCCATTACGCAATAGAATATATGTTACCTTGTTCGTTCTCGAAAAAATGACCCATTTCAATGAAAATACTAAAAATAATTATTCTGGCAATCTGTAAGCAAGATATTCACCTGAATAGTTTCCACCACTAATGGCAACCACGATATATTGCCGTCCATCTACCATGTAAGTCATTGGAGAACCACTCTGCGGAGCCGGCATGAACACAACTCCAACTTCTTCTCCATTTCCTTTATTGTACGCCCTGAGCATAGCCCCGCGTGGGTGCTCCGATGATGTCGTAACAAGCGGATCTCCCATAATAACGAGAGCCTTCGTCACAAGTGCTCCTACTGGCCCACGTTGTCCAGTACGCGGAATATCTAGACCTGCCAAATCCGGATGATTTCGAATGGCATCGGGTGTTTCTCCATGTGCTACCTGCCAGATTATTTCCCCTCGACTCATATCAATCGCTGTGA
>CEUS01550336.1_pt1 | contig 17699 bp, 21 predicted proteins | sample 427031 | NCBI WGS metagenome assembly CEUS01 (sample SAMEA2622837, study PRJEB7988) | marine metagenome | biome: marine biome (ENVO:00000447); feature: marine epipelagic mixed layer (ENVO:xxxxxxxxx); material: "saline water (ENVO:00002010), including plankton (ENVO:xxxxxxxx)" | depth 140 m | reverse complement strand
ATTAAGGCATCTGATGGCGGTTCTACTATTACATTAGACACATCTGATAATGTTACAATAGGTAATGATATTACAGTAGGTGGTAATGTTATTAGAGCTAGTGATGGTGGTTCAACAATTACAATGGATACATCTGATAATGTAACATTAGTAGGTCTTCTTACAACACCAACATTAAAAGTAACTACTGGTGCAGGAGCAGATAAGCTCTTAAAATCTGATGCTGATGGCGATTTATCTTATGTCGATTTTGGTGTCTATAATTCATCTGGAACACGCTTAGGACCATAATATGGCAGGTACCCCATTAAAATTATATAATACATCTGACTTACGAGAAATGTCAGATGCTGAAATTGATGCATGTATTGTACCACTTGTTTTATATAAATTTGCTACTGTTCAAACAACTTCTTTAAGAGCTAATCTTAATTTAGCTGGTGGCGATTCAGGTGATTATACATTCACTGATACAGTAAGAGATGATGATGTTGGTGCTCATCCAACTGATTCTGCAATAACGACTACTTATTATAAATTTAGTCAAGATACATCAACAGAAGGTTTAGGTAGTACGGTCTACCCATTTCGATATATTGCTTCAGGAAATAAATTACAAACATTAACATCTGCTGAAATGAAAGATCATATTCTTTTAAGACTAGCAAATGCATGGGCTGGTACTTTATATCCTATTGGTGGTTATCATTTAGGTACTGCGGCACCTGATAGTCATACTTGGTCAACTATTGGTTCAACAGCAACGGATAATTATAGAGCATCAGGTACAGATGGAGCAGTTCAATATAATTTAAGAAGAAAAACAGGTGTAACAGGAGCCAATCAAGCATTAAATGGTTTAATGTATGGTACATTTTCTGCTGCTAATCCAACAAATATAGCTCATAATTCTCATGGGTTGGAAACAGGTGATTATATAGCTGTAGTACAAGCCTCTGCTACTGTTTCAGCTAATGCATACTATGTAGTAACAAAAGTCGATGATAATAACTTCACTATTGCTGTTAATGCTTCAGGCGGATCTGGTAATTTACAATTCTGTAAAGCCATAGAACCACTTAAAGTACGATCAGGTGGTGATGGTGTTCAACAAATGACAGTGGCTGAAATTATGACACTGGTAGATGAATGGCGAAACTTTTTATTAACTTCTCAGTCAACTAATAGTAATAAAACTATTGGTGATTATCAAATAGGTACCTCTGCTCCAGGTTCTGGTACATGGGTTACAGCTGGGGCCTTTGTTAATAATCTTGCTGATGTTTCTAATGTAGATTACACAGGAACATATACAGGGACTTATACAGGAACGTATACAGGAACATATGCGAGGTATTATGGAGGATCACATCAAGGTAACTATTCAGGTAACTACACAGGTAATTACACAGGCAACTACTCAGGAGCTTATACAGGAGCAACTGTACAAAGTAGTCTAACAGCAACAACTTACAACCTCTATAAAAGAACAGGATAATCCTAGGAGAAATTATGCCAATACAATTGATTGAAGCAATATGGAATGATGATACCAAAACTAGCATGACTTATTGCGCCAAAAATGAATTTAATCAAACACTTAACAATGTTATTACCGAAGGACATGAGGAGTGGCAAGATACTATTGATAAATTAGGTGGACCAGAAGCTATAGACCAATTTACAGAACGTAAACAAGCAATGGATCTTGAAAAAGCTAAAAACATGCATCCACATATAGAAGAATTACATAAAAGATTGGATAGTGTTGATAGTAATTTAGACAATGTAAAAGCTGTGGATAGTAGAGTAGAGAATTTAGAAAATGCTACTCCTGCACAATTGACTGATGAAGATAGAAAAGCTGCTAAGTTAAAAGAATTGTTTACTATTAAACTTGAAGCATTTGAAATAGAAGAAGTAAAGAATTCAGATAATAAAGATTTGAGATCTCGAATAAGAAAATCTACTAGTGCTGTTGAAATTTCAGCATGTGTAGCAATGATTATGATGGAAGCAAAATCTGCTCCAGCAAAGTCTGCTCCAGCAAAAGCGACTACAAAAAAGGCGAAAACAACAAAAGGAAAATGAACGGCATCTTATTAGTTGCCAGCGTTTATAAGCCTTATCTAACATCTGCCCAAATGTTAGCAGATAGTATAAAAGAATATTCTAATATACCGATAACTCTTTTTACTATTGATGAATGGAAAAATGATGCTGGTAATCATGTTTTTGATAATGTAGTAAGTGGTGCTCCTCCTTCCAAACGTGCTAAATTATGGGCTTTACCTCAAACACCTTATGAGATAACTTGTTATATTGATGCTGATATGCTTTGTCAATCAGCTGCAATAAAAACTATCTTTTCTCTTATTGAAGATAATGATATTGTTTTCACAAAAATTAGACCATATGCAGCAGCTAAAATTTGGTGGAAGGGTGTAACTCAATCTCATCCTCATGGAGGATTTTTTCTTTATAGGAACAATAAAAAAACGTTGTCTTTTATGCGGGAATGGTGGGATAATTGGTTGTGGTTCCGACAGAATAAGATGACCGAAAGATGGAAGCCTTTATACCATCCACTGGACATACAAGAATGGGATCAATTTCCTTTAGGTTTAATGTTAGGTGTCAATGATAAAGATGACCCATGGTATAGACCAGATATTAAATGGGATTATATTAAAGGCAAAGATTGCATCTATAACTTTATACACGTGTATGATAGAATTGTTGAGAGAGTAAAAGAAGAGGATATTATTTTGCGGGAGGTGAAAACTCCTTTATTCAATAGAATACATCAATTTCATAGAGAATTTTATCATGATGAAGATTCCTGCTACAGTACAAACAATATTAAATAAGATTGAAGTTAACTTTCCTCATTTTGTAGGGAAGAGTAGGTATATTCATGAACGGTTGTATAATCAACAAGCTGTTTCAAGTAATTTACTTGAACATGCTAAACAGTATAAAGTAATCGAACACAGCTGTTGGCCATATTTTCAATATTCTCATAACTTGTCTCCTCCATACAATCATGGAGATTATTTAATTATTTCACCATACGTATATGAACTTGCAAGTTATCTTGGAGCAGTTTCAATTGCTCTTAATACATGGTATGATGAGGGAGGGTATGTAAGCTGGCATCATAATGCTGATGTTCCGGGAAGAAATATGTTATTTTGTTGGTCAGAAACAGGAGATGGTGTTTTTAAACTTCATAATGAACTTGAAGATAAAACAACTGAATTAAATGATGTACCAGGTTGGTCTGTTAAATCAACAGTTTTTCATTCTCATGCATCTATTGAAAAATATCCTTATTGTTGGCATGCAATGGCTACTAATTGTAAAAGATATTCTCTTGCTTTTAGAATTTTAGATAATGAGATGTCTAAAACTACTTTAGAAGAATTTCAATACCAATAATCTTTAATCCATAAACTTTCATTCTGATAATAATCTTGTTTTTTACTATGTTTGTTAAAACATATAACAATATGCTTTTTGTTAAAAGTATATGGTTTATCCCACCACAACAGATCAACTTCATTTCCTGTATAGCTTGAGATTATTTCTTGTGAATAGGTTGTAGAAAGAGGAGTCAATAATTGATCCTCAGTTATAGGTAAGTTGGTAGCATTTTTCCATATATCATATATCCAATAATATTTGTTTGGTATCCAACCAATTATTGATCCATTATTAGGTGCAGTCTCTTTAGCAAATGGATTCCTACAAAATTTACTTACCATAGTTAATTCTTGTATATCAAAAAGTTGATCAATATTATTTGTAATAACTACATCTAAATCAAAATAAACAGTTGGATGATCTTTTATGGCATTTTTTTGAAATAGCTGAAGTTTATCATACGTTGATGGTTTATTGTTTAAAATTGGTATATTGATAATACTATCATGTTTAAAATGTATATTGGTTAAGCAATAAAATGTAAATTCATATGTGATATTTCTTTCACACATCGCATACAGTTTTTCCACCCAAGAAAAATCATAAACAGAATCTAAATTTTGGTATTTTGGATTTGTCCAATCATTTTTAAATAACAAACAACATATGTTAACCATATAAAAAATTTTCTTCACTAATATGAATGTTATTTCCAAATTTTAATTCATTGTCTTTTAGATATTCAGGATCTTGACTAATAATTGTTTGTGGTACTTTCATATGTTCAGCAATCCAAGCAGTTGCTCCACAATAGGTAAAATGGTGTTTTGTATGTTTGAGGGTGTGTATTACATCTATAGCTTTATCAGTATATGATAATATCTTAATATTGTTGTTAGTCAACTCAATAATCTTTTTATAAACATTATTTGTATTTAAGATTATACGTTTATCTTTTAGCTTTTGTTGAGATAATATCTTAGTTTGGAAATTGTCAGGTAAGTTTAATGTAAAATATTCTCCTCCAATATATGGTTCTTTAAAAGGTATGTATGGTTCAGTATTGAAATATTCTATTTCTTGTTTTCTATATTCTTGAGGATTAGTATCTTTACAAAATTCATAAGTAAATTGTATATCATATTGTTTTATTATAGTTTCAAATCTTTCAATTAATGTTTCTTTATCTTTTGATCTAACCAAACCAAATGTAACAGGATGTACTTTTAAATGACTTGCAAAATTATTTACTACTCTATAAGTGATTGACCATATTATATCCTTGTATCCAGAATTTAACCAACAATTATCAATATCCAAAAAATCTCCCAAATTGTTTATCTATACAATGGCAAAAACAAATATTATCATGTACCTTTTTAATTGATAAATCATCAACCAGATAATGCCATTTAACAGGTAATATTTGATATGGTATTTTGTGTTGAATTATTCTAAATCCAAAAAGAGTTTCATTATCATATCCTAATAATCTTTTATATGGTTTTGGAAGGTTTTGTTGTTTTAATAAGTGCATTGCTTCCATAGTTAGAGTAAAATCTTTAAAGTAATCTAACTTATCCATCATTTCAGAAGTAAACCCCATAATAGCAGTATTCCAAGGTTTATTATCATCTGTATCAAGGTTATACATTTCTAACAATTTACCAGCATTATACATTTTTGCTTCTGGTGCTCTAGCATCTAATTGCCAACGACCTGATAATACATCTTTTGGTAAACTAACTCTAATAGGAGAATCTTGTACATGAAATTTTGAAGGATCAAAATAGTCAAACCAATTATGAAAGTTATTTGGTATTACATCAAAATCTAAAAACAATACATTATCATATGTTTTCGCACAATGAACAGCTCTATCAAATTTATAGAAATTAATTATCTCATACTTTGATAGATGAGGACAGTCAGATAACATTTTCTTTGAAAAGTTTTTATAATCCTTATCATTACCAAAAAGAATAAAGTCGCACCCTATAACATCACTATAAATCTCTTTACATAAAGCTAATTCTTTTTTATATTTTTCATATTCATAATGAGAACGACGACTTTTTGATATACCTGTTTTTTCATCATAATAATATGATCCAATATTTTGATCATAATTTTCTTTTTCAATTTCAATGTATATACTATAGATTACGTTGGCCATTGTTTTTCAAAATTCTTATTTAAATAATGTCTGAATTTACAGTCTTCGAATGAAGAGGATTGTTCTACTTCAATAACACCAGAATCCCAATCAACGAAGTAGTTCCATGAATCAGGAATATGTTTAATATTAACCTTATCTGCACAGTACGAAAATAACACTTCATTATTAAAGTCAATATGCTTAGTAATAAATTCTGGCCATTTTTCTGATTTAATAAATCTTTTTATTTTATTTTTGAATTCTTCTATACGGTTAATTATATTCAAATCTTTAAAGGTATTTCTACTAAATCCCATAACGCCGGTATTATATAGGATTGGTGTATTAGTTAAAATATCTGCGGCAGCATACTTAACAATATCATCCCAAGGTTGAATTGTATCAGGAGAGGGTGTATCTATTTCAATAAAATTTTCTTTGAATGTTTTCATTGGTCTGTTAACTAGATTGATATCAAAATCATGTTTTTTGTACCACCAATCTAAACCTAATTCTTCTTCAAATTGTTTAGGTCTTGTTTCTTCACTCCATGGTCTACCATGATAACTATCATCAGTAATACCTCTCCAATATTGTTGTGTTAACTTATCGTACCTTTTTAAGATTTTATCTTGTTCTTCATTAAATTGTCTTGAAATAGTATTGTATTCTTCTAATTCAGTATTAAATTTAACTTGATTAATGTGATCAATATATTGCTGAGCACTAGAATAACAATCAAAGTCTATAGTAGCTTTAATTGGAATATGGCTTTGTAAATCCCATCTTCTAAAACAGTTTATTGAAGTGTTTGGTATTATATCAAAATCAATATAAAAGATTTCATCATATTCTTGTAATAGGGCTTCGCCATTAATATATTTTGCGAGGTTTATTTGTTCGTAAAGAGGTAGATTATAGTTGTTTGTTGTTCCTTCAAATAAAACATAATCAACGTTTATAGCGTCAGCATATTTTTGATGTGCTTCTTTTATATCATCATAATAAATTATAAATGCATTTTTATTTCTATAATTAGTAATCGCTATAAAATTACTATAGAGACATCTTTTCATACCAAGTCTTTATTTGCCTTTCCACTAAATGTTCATACTTATCTTTATTTTGAAAATTTGGCATTTGCCTTAAACATAAACTCATACTATCATACACACTATGTAACTTATCCTCCCAATTCCATAATGCTAAATGTTCAGGATACCTAATTGTGTTATACCATAAATTGACATTGTGTTTATGTGTCCATTCAACAAACTTATGCATTTCCCACCAATTGTTTCTCATTGGGTTTACCATAACAGATAATTCTCTCTTACCATCTTTACAGTATCGCAAAAAAATATCAAAATGTTTCATTAAGGTGTCATGATTTGCATTTATTCTTATTTTTTCATATACGTCTTTAGAGAACCCATCTATAGAAATATTAAGATGTATATTGCATTTATTTAATAAGGTTTGAACTCTCTTATTGTAAACGGTACCATTTGTTGCAATATTAATTTTAAGTTCTGGTTTTATTTTTGCGACATTGTTACAAATTTTATGAACAATGTTTTGTAGCATTGGTTCACCACCATTAAATCTTAATTCTTCAAGATAAGGGATAAATTCATTAAGCTGTTCTACAAAACTATCATCATAAGGTATTTCTAGTGGTGGTAATTTATCTCTATTTTTTCTAATACCACTACTTAATATTCCAGAACACATTAAACATTCAAGATTACATTGGTTGCTTAATTCCAATTCCATCAATGTAGGATATTCAAAATCAACACTAAAATCTTCATATGCTTTAGCTAAAGGCCATCTTCCATTATCAATATCATCCTTACATATTGTACATTGATCTTCAAATATATCCCATCTTAAATTGTTTCTATATTGTTGATATTTTTGACCTCGCCAGATTTCTTTGATTGATTTGGTTTTAGACCACTTATCCAAATATCCACTAGACAGCCAACAAGGTGATGCTTGACCTTGTACTGCAAAATACATATTATTAAAGGGTGCGATGCATGCTGAGAATATCATACCATTCTGGAAATGTTGTTGAAAATTGTTGCTGTCTAAGTCTATCAAACTTTGAAGTTTCTATCAAAAATTTTTTAGTAAGGTCTTTGCCTTTACCTGATAAGTAATTAATTACAGGATGTAATTTTTCATAGTCGTTTAATTTGTCTAATATAATTTCTTTAATATATGGATGTAGATTTTGAATGCACCAGTAATCATTATAAAATAATAAACCAAAATTATATTGATTTTTTGGTAGATAGCTAAAATAATCACAATATTCATCTAAGTAAAAGATATTATAATTACTTACTGTACAATAAAGATATGTTTGTATATTATGATTGTCTTTATCTAATTTTATATAATCGTCTATATTTGATTTAACTTTTTTCCAATTAGATGGATATCTATGGTATTCAAATCTATCAGTGATATCATCAATACTTAACGATATGATTACTCTTTCAAACTGTTTTAAATATTCATTAAATTTTGGAATAAAAAGTTTACCATTTGTAGTAACTTGTAAGTCAATATGATCTGCGTGACCTTGATCACATATTAACTTTATCATTTCTTTATTTTCAGGACTAACTAGAGGTTCACCACCTGTAATTTCAATACGTTTTATATGTGGTAACCATTTTAAAAATATTTCTCTATTATTAGTTTGTGTTATTTTGTTGTCTTTTAAATAGGCCTCATTATAGGTTAATCTCATATAAGATTTGGCTTCTTCAAAAAATAAACTTGATGCTGTTGGTCCACAAATTCTGCATTTCATATTACACAAGTTTGTGACCTTGAAATCAAAAGACGTAGGAGGAGGTGCTTCTACCTTTGTAAAATCACAATGCTCCCAACTACTCTTAAACCAATCAATTAAATTTTCACGATAACTTCTTACATTGTTGTTTTCTTCATTCCAGCATATTTCACATTCTTTTGGTTGCTTTCCATCTATAAAATCTTGACGTAATGATTTAAAATTTTTGCTGTTCCACAATTCATCTAATCTACCTTCATACATAAAAGGCATTTTATGCTTTTGCTGAAGTTGTGGTTGAGAGAATTTACAGCAGGGTCTTAATGATCCATTAGTATCAGTTGATAAATGATACCATGGTGCAGGACAAAATTTAGACTTCACGTTCACACATCATTTTACAAATTTTATGGCAAGTTTTTTCATCTTCCCATGATTTTGGTAATATTTCTTGAAACCATTTATGAGCAAGGACATCACTTAAAGATTTGTTAAAAACATTTAAATCTTTTTCATGTTCATAATATTTTCTAATTACATTAGTTTCTGCAGTTGGTGTTGGATCATTCACAACATCCCATCCATATGAAACCTTGCCGTCTTTTGCTTCTTGAATTTTAGCAGTGTAAGCTGGATTTGATAGATAACAACATGGAAATACTTGTCCATCAGGATTGATTAAAACTTTATCAACCTTTTCCCATTGACATATTATTTTTTTCATAACTTTAAATGCATATCTTTTTTATGTTTACCAGTTAAATTAATTTTCCATTTATATGCATCCTCTGGGCGATAAAAAGGACTATCCATACTGCGTACTGGTTTTAGTTTCAGTTGCTTGTTTTTGTACACATAATCAAAATCTGGATGTGGACCAAATCTGTTTGAAGGAAAAAATAATGTTTCTTTAGAATTATAAAGTTCACACATTTGATATATTTCTTCCAAGTAATCTTCATTATGATCAAAAACAACTACAAATACTTTTACAATACTATGTTTACCAAATTCTAACATATTGTCAAGAATTTTTCGTAGATCAGTATTTACTCTATATGCACTATGCATTTCTTGATCAATACCTTCTATGGCAAAGAAAATTGATAATCTTTTTTTACCAATCATACCCAATTTATACCACCAATTTCTTGATCTAAGACTACCATTTGTATTGATAATAATTTCACTATTAGAATGATTAATAATATATTCAACAATTTTATCAATATCTTTATTTGCTATTGGATCACCCCATGTACCACAAATTTCAAATCTTTGAATGTGCTTTAGTGTTTGTATTGGAAATGCTTTTTTAAAATCTAATAATGTCCATTGAACAAGAGGTAGCCATTCTTGTTTATCTAATCCATTAGGATTGGTTCTATGGCATTGAGGACATTTTGCATTACACAAGGTAGATAAATCAACCCATGCATTTATTTTTTGTTGTCTAAAAGCATTTCTATACATATAACATCTTATATCTGTCAAGAAAAAGTTCAGCTATCATTTCATGACCTTCTGCATTTGGGTGTCTATCCATTATAGAAATATATAAATCTTCTCCATGTTCATCAAGTTTATCAGCAATTGTATGTCCACCTAGAGCAGGCATTATAGGCCATCCTATAAAATTATCAACAAACAGCTCCATATAATTCTCCAACATTTCTTTTTGGTACTGACCATATTGTACATTTAAAACATTACAATAACCTTCAGTGGGAGTAATTCCTACACCTTGAATGTGAATAATTGGTATATTATATGCCTCACAAAATTTTTGTATTGTATGGTAAACTCCAATCACAAAATAATTTATAAAATCTTTAGAAGCTATTCCTCTGCGTTTTTCAGCTTCAGTTGTATCTTTTTCATATCTATAATTTAAAAAATGCATCATATTCATTAAATGATGTGATTCCATATCAATATTATTTTTAAAATTTGGAGAGATATCTTTTAAATAGCCTTCGCTTTCAGCATTATGAAATGTTTCTAACCACTCATCAACAAGATGCGTAAACATGAAACTATACATCGTATTATGCATTAATGAAAATCTATACCACTCTGTCCATTGTACAAAAACAAAATCAATTTCTTTATGATGTTTTACAAGTTCTGTTTTAATTCTTTGTTGAATAGCATCATTAGATAAACCACTTAAAGCTAAATTATAAGATTTTTTATTAAGCATTTTGCCTATAATTTTTGGCCATCTTATAAAGTCTGTATCACGAGTGGGTTCACAAAAAGAAACTTTAGTATGATCTGTGAAGCTACAACCAAAACATAAAATCATAATATCATCTCTTCTAATAGGTTTAATTCAGGTACTGAATCAACTAATTTAAATCCTCTCATACTATCCATTACATCAATCCATTTTTGCATTTTTTGATAATAAAATTTTCTACTAAATTTTAAATCTTGGTCTTTAAAAGACGTTGGACGATCAAGTACAATACCAGTAAAATTTGGATCAATTTTATCATAAAACATATTTAAGTAGTCTTGCTTTAAAAATTTAAAACTTGATATTTTTGGATGATGTACAATATTTGTTGCTGCAAGTGTTCTTGAATAAGGACTCTTATCCCAATATTTAATTATTTCATGTAAATTAAAATAGTTGTAAATTGAAACAGTAATATTAATCATTGTTTGCTTACGTGTTTTATGAATATAAAGATCCATTTGTTCAAGCAATTTCTTCCACTTTGAGCTTCGCATCCATTCATATTGATCATATAGACCATCAACACTAGCATCTACATCAAGACGTCTAAATTTTTTCAGTATATGAATATACTTATCTACTAACGTAAAATTGGTTATTATTTGAACATAACAATCTGGATTAACTTTTGCAAGATATTCAAGCAGATCCATATTTTTCTTATCAGCAAAAGGTTCACCTCCCTTTATACAAAACACTCTTAATTTAGGTAAAATTGGTTTTATCTTATCAATATCTTTTTGTGTTAATCTTATATCATTTTTTATCCAATGCCTGCTAACTCTCTTCTCACTTAAATCTTCGTCTAAACCTGGATATGCTTTTAAAATTTTCTTATCAAGTATATTCCAAGCTGAAGAAAGAAAGCCATTACAAGTGGTACAAGTTTGATTACATAAATTACTTGTAGTTAATTCAAGGTATGATAAGTCTTTTCTATTAATCTTCCATAATCGTACAAGTGTATCATCGTACATATCCATGAATGTACGTTCATTATTATTGTGCTGATCAATACATTCATTACATAATCTTGGATGGATACCTTTAGTTTTAATATTTTCTCTAATATTATTTAAAAAAGGACTATTAAAAAAATTAAGTAATGAATCTGTTGTTTGAAGAGAAATAAATTTATCGTCACGCTCAAAAGGTAATGATGCCTGACAACATGGTGCTAATGTTCCATCAGGATTTATTGTTAAACAAGAATTAGGTACTGGACACTTTACCATATCAGTCATAGATATAAATTGGTGGATCTTTCTTTTTTCTTTTTATAAAAAGATGTTTAAATTTGTACCAGTAGTATCTTAACCTATATTTAAGTTTCATATACCCTTTCTTTTAAAGTTATTAAATCTTCAGTTACAATACCATGGGGAGCGTAATAGTTTTGCCACAGTTCAAGAAATGCTTCCTCATTGTCTCTATTAAAATTTCCAAAGATGTAAAATGGTATTCTCATACATGCAGCCATATGACTCATCCCACCTTCTGTACATACTAAAAATTTACATGTTTTTAAATCTTCACAAAAATTTTTAAAATTTTGAATATCTTGATTTGTAATCGTATCATTAACATGAAAAGCTATACCTTGACCTTTCCAAGAACCAAATCTTTTTTTATGGGATGGAAATTGTAACAAAGATTGATCAATAAAATAATCAATATATTTAATTTTTTGATCCTGAAACATTTGTTCAATATATTCACATTCAAGCCAATCAAGTGTATCAAATCCATATGCTGAATAATCTGTGCGTAAACTCAATCCAATATGATCTTTTGGTTGATGCTTAAAAGTAGAAGGAAAAAACACCATATTATGTTTTTTAACAAAATCAATCCAATCTTCTTGATATGTTACTTTACACTGTTCAGTATTTAAATCTATTTTTGTTAATGTTGCTACATCAAAAAGTTTATTATTATCAGTTAAAAATTCAAAATGTTTTTTACTATTAATAATACGACCTTTGTATATAATATTAACAGCTGGAGCATTATCAAGGAACACCTCGTTCCAGAATATTATTTTTTTTATTTGATTTTCTAAAACAGCAAATTGTTCTTCATAACTAAAAGGTCTTTTTATACCATCACGGGTAAATGAGTTATCAAATAGTATATAAGCATTATTAGAAACAGCATTATGTATATTAGATAGTAGTTGAATTATATCACCATTACCTTGTCTATACAAATGCGTAATAAACAGGTTTTTCATTCCTTCATGATATTAAATATCCAGTATGGCCACTCAGATCAACAACGTCATGTGCTGGTAGATTTGCTAAGACACAGTTATCATTCTTATATTTCATATCATCCCATGTTAATCCCATATCTGAAAGAATTAACGATCTTCGTGATTCCTCATCTTCACCTTCAAAGCCAACATCATAAAAAAGAATTGATCCATTATATCCAGTTGTAGATTTAAAATTGTTAACATCGTTAAAAATTTGTGCATCAGGTACACCTATAAGTAACATATCAAAATTATTAAGATCAATAGCTGTTGCATCATTAGGAGTTGTTTGGATCCAATCTTTTGGATAATTACCATCCAATGGCCGTGCTATACGACAATAATCAGCTTGGACACCTAAAGCCGCTTTCATTCTAATAAAAAAGAATCCATTATGGTCATCTGGATTTTCATTTATGGATGCAGCATCAGATATATCTGATGTTGTATCTCCTGTTCTGCTACATGTGACTGCTGTATGCCAGTCTGCTAGATGACATGCACTTTTGATGTTTAAAGGATTAGCAAGCCCGTTTGTTGCATCTTCATTGTAATATTTTATTAAACCATCTTTCATATTACATTCAAGGAATCTTTTACCGGCATGATTAGCATTTAAATATACAATAACTGATTCAGCAATATGAGCATAGACAGTAACAATTGCATTTTTATCCCAATATATGGGTAGATACATTTGGTTAATATAATAATTTTTATAACCAGTATAATTTGTATCTATATCATCACATATTGGTTTAATTAAGGTATCATAATCGAGTGGCATAATTTTCTCCTATATTCTCTATTTATCTATTATAACCTGCGTAGTGTACTATTTTAATATCCTCATGAAAAGTACCAAAATAGAGCATATCATTTGTTAGTTTATAAAAGTCTTGTTGTATTAAGCGATTTCTTTCATCATTATCGGTCCATTTTGTAAACCATGTATCAGGAAAATAATCTATTTCACATACTGATTCAACCATACCTTCTACATAATTTTGTTCGCCATTAACGGGTGGGGCAACTAATTTATTTTGCACCCAGTACTCTTGCCAAGTTTTATCAAATTGTGTATCAACATGTGCTAAATCACCTATTTTAAATTTATACCATGTACCACTCATTTGACCATGTTCTAACATCCACCATCTTCGAGCAGCCGCAAATCTATTAATAGGAAAATCAACTAATTTATCTATATTTTTGAGTATTTCTATATCAATATCACATACTATGACTTCTTCATTATTATTAAAACCATTAAAATTTTTCCGAAAAAAAGAAGTCTTATGCCATTGTAATTTTTTCCATGTGTCTGCTTTATTTATTTTTATTGTTTGAATATCATTATATATACCTATATCATCATCTGTTAAACAGTGTAAATAAACTCTACCAGAATAATACCTATCTAGTTGATTATAAAGATTATTTACAACTTGGGAAGAATATTTTGTTCCAACTTTAACACAGAAAAAGATCATGTTGAATATCTACTTAATGAAGTGGGGTGATAAGTATCATGCTGGTTATGTAACTAAACTTATTCATGATATAAAATTTAAACTTACCATACCTAACAAAATATTTTTATATACTGATAATTCTGAAGGATTGGAAAGATACGTTGATATAATTGATATTGGTGATTTTCCATATAATTTTAATCGTCGTATAAATTTATTTAGAAAAGGTTTTAGTAAAGGTTTAAACCTCGTCTGTGACTTAGACGTAAAAATTATAAAAGATTTCAGTAAGTTAATCAACGTAAAAAATGGTATCAAATGTATACAAGCTCATTGGAAAGATTTAAAAAATTATCAAGGTGTATATGGTAAAGAATATAGAAAAGACATGGATTTAAGAATTGATGAATATTATGATTACACTTACAAAACAACTATAAATGGATCACTTACTTGTTGGAATGGAGATGATCCTTTAGTACATGAAATTTATGATCATTTTATGGAAAATCCTGAAATGTACAGTGAAAAATATTGGGGTCATATTGATAGATTTATTGAATGGGAACATTTAACTTATTCAACATTTGAAAATGAGATTGCTTTTTCTCATTCACTTGGACCATTTAGTCATGATAATCAATATTTTGTAGAGTTATTTCACAGAGGTGATTTTAAACTTACACTACAATAAAATTGACACAGTTGAGGTGGATCATTTATAATTTTTTCTTTAAAATTAATCCACTCATCAGATAAAATTATATCTTCAAAAGAACTATTATTAATATTTAATTTTTTGTCGAATAATTTTTGTACATCTTCTTCTGGATTTGATATATCACACCAACAACATGGAAGTATAAATCCTTGAGATGAATAACCTAATCTTTTGTTCTCAAAACATTTTGGTTTGATACTTGTATTTTTTTTCAATTCAAAACTGTTTCCAAAACTTCTGTCATTTATATGTCGTGTATTCTCTCTCAATAACAACTTTACATTGATACTATTTGCAATCTTTTCTGCTTCTTTAATATAATCTTTATTATAATCAAAAACAATATACTGCCAATGTACTTCCTCAAGAATTGTTGCTGCCTTTTTCATTATATTAAATAATTTTACACCATCTTGATTTATTCTATATTTGTGACTCATAGATGGTAATCCATCAATTCCAAATATCCATAATGCTTTTGGATTAGCATTAAAACACTTTTCAAACCATTTTTCTGATTTATGAGAAGCTGCTACACTTACTGAAACATGTTTATTGTTTTTGAAAATTATTTCCAAAAATTTTGGTAGATGTGGGTTAAATATTGGATCAGATACTTGACCACAAAATGAAAAATCGTTTACAAAGGGTTCAATTTTTTTAAACTGCTGTATTGTAAGATTTGATCCTGGTACTTTTTCATAATTATTTCTTTCACAACCACCACATTGTAGTGTGCATGTGTTTGATAAATCAAGATTTATTTTTTGTCTGTTGAAAAAATTCATTTATTTAAAACTAAATTGATTTGTTAGTTTGTCCCAATCTAAATATTGCTCTAGGGCAATCGTTTGCCAAGATAGCTTAATCTTATCCATCATATAATGACGATATCTTTCTGGTGTATTCCAAAGAAAACTATCTATATCAATTAATTTCACTGTTCCATCTTTATAAATCATATTTGCTTTTGTCATATCAGCATGATAAAAGATGTTGGTACGATCTTTAGAGTATTCATTAAAGCATCTAAAAAAATGTACAATGTCTTGAAAACAATTAAAAATTTCTATGTTATTATTGCACTTAAAGGATTGATACTTAGAAATATCTTCCATCTCATATTCTAAAATTTTAGACTCATAAGATATGCTAATTGGTCTATGAACAATATTATAACGATCATTAAATTCTAGAAAACTCTCTATATCAAAATCTATACCTGTAACACGCTTTAACCATACTTGACATACAGCATCATGATATACCCAACAAGTATACCATGGTTTTATTGATTTTGAAACTAATTTCATGTGTATAATTCTAACCAATGTTTACCAGTACAGTGTAAAAAAACACTGTTCAGATCATTTACACCATTTGCTTTTTTATGCCAAATATTTTGATCGTCCACTATAGATTGCATTTTAAATTTATTTAAATACCATGATACTGTAAAGACAATTTCATTAGAAAAACGTACATATTTCCAGTGTTCTTTTTCATTTAAATAGATATCATCCAAGATTTTTAAACTCTCATATAGAATATCAAAAAAATTTATTGATGAAATTGATTGATTATTGCATCCTAATATTCCAGTATTAATATGAGGTAATGAAGTCGCATCATGGTCAATGTTCATATACTTTAATACAAGATGAGCTAAGAATGCTTTTATGTATCTGGATGACATGCCTGGTGTATATTGGAATTTGGTACAGTCAAAAAATTCATTTTTTATTACTAACCCTTTTGATAAATCCCACTCAGTAAAAAAATTCTTCTTTACATCACCTATTATAACATCAAAGTCTAAATATAATACTTCTTTATATTGTTTGCTTAATTGTTCACATAAGTGTATTTTATAATACTGAATAACATCATAAGGAGTAAATGAAATGCATTTATTTTTTATCGCACGTTCAAATTCAATAAATTCATCATTGAGTTCATAACACATATAATCACTATCACAAAAAGTTGCATAATCCTGCCTATCCTCATTCAATACTTTAAATAGATCATAATATAAAGGTAAGGTATTTTGTTGCTGATTGTTAGTTGATTTTATGTTTAGATGATTATTGTTGTATGGGGTAGCTGAGTTTATTAATAACGTAAAGATACATCTTTGTTTCATATCAAAATCACTAATGATAAATATTCTAGCAGGTCTTATACTTATTTAGCACCCTTCAATCACAATGCATATACTCTTTTTCAGTTTAATATTTTTATTAGTAGGATGTGGAGATTTGCCTGATGAAGGAACATTAAGAAGACAAGGAACGTCAGTTACGATTAATTATAATCATAATGAAGCATTTCGTGATTTTGAATTTTCAAAATATAGTGCCTCTCAAAGAGCAATGATTGAAAATACAATACCGTATAGACATAATATTAAAGTAGAACCAAATATTGCAGATGTTGATTTAGATGAAGATTTAAGAGCTGAAGTAGAAGTTCCTATTGATAAACCAATGTATGTTGAATATACTAATTGGACATATGAAGAACCTGAAATACCTTTTCAATACGGTGAATCAGAAGAATTTATTGTTACATGGGAAGATGATTACATAGTTAAAGTTTGGGT
>CEUS01002721.1_pt1 | contig 17699 bp, 28 predicted proteins | sample 427031 | NCBI WGS metagenome assembly CEUS01 (sample SAMEA2622837, study PRJEB7988) | marine metagenome | biome: marine biome (ENVO:00000447); feature: marine epipelagic mixed layer (ENVO:xxxxxxxxx); material: "saline water (ENVO:00002010), including plankton (ENVO:xxxxxxxx)" | depth 140 m | reverse complement strand
ATTTTCACGCCTGCGGCCCTCCGCAGTGCTGGCGTTGTGTGTGTACCTCACTGGGTCGTCATGCGTTCCAGCGGCCTTATGTGGCTCGTCAATGGTGGCAAGGATTCGCCTGTCAAGTTCTGCTATTTTCTTGGCAAGGCTATTGTGTTTTTTCTGGGTGTGCTTTGTGAAGCCCGCACCCCTGACACATGCGGTGTCAAGGGTGTTTAGCTCGCGCTCTAGGTTGTCACGCTGCGTTTGCAGCTCAGTGATGCTGGTTCGTGTGCGACTCATTGTGACACCTCCTCACCCATACCCGCAGCGCAGTAAGCTTCGTCAAACTTGTTACGGTCTGCGGCTTCTGCTGCGGCCTGCTTGGCCTCGTAGTCTGCCTTGGCGTAACCACTGAATATCTCCAGACACCGGAGCGCGGTTTCATCGCGGATGGCTTCAACAATCGCCTGCGCTTTGCGTTTGCCGAACGAGATAACCCGTTGACCGTCGCGGTGGATTTCGAGCGTGTCGTTGCCTTTGAAAGAACCTTGTTTAATTTCAATCATGCTACGGCCTCCTTGTCTGCCATGATGGTAAAGAACTTGTGAAGCCCGCGAGCATGGACACTGTCGACGCTCTTAGGGGTCACGCGGTTGAACTGCTCGCGCTCAAGTTCAAAGGATGGGTCTTCAATTGGGTCGTAAATGTAATTCACAAACCCCTCGCTGACTTCCTTTTCGGCGAGTCGTGCATGACAAATAACATGCTTGCCGTACTTGGTGGTGGTGATTAGATGGCCGAGCGCGTAAGTCTCGGCAGTCCATGAACCGCGAGCATTGCGGCCTATTTTTATTTCTGGTGAATTCATTCCTCGCCCTCCTCTAATACCTGTTCAATACAATCATCGATTGCGTAGCGAACTGTTGTTCTGGTGGTTCCGAATTTACCCGCAAATTCCATCACGCTATGCGGCGTGAATATGTCCGAAACGGTCACATCTGGGAGGTCAGGGTTTTGATTAATAAAGTTCTCGACTTCAGGCCACACTGAGCGCTGGATGTCGCTTATGCTTGCTTGATTATATATACTCATTTTTTTTTGGATTTATTTTAATGCTGCACAGTGTCGCACAGCTCGGGTAAGGTGCCACAGTGCCCCGCAGTGTGCAAGTAATTATTTCGTAATCTATTCGTAACCCTGTTGACAAGTTTTTGAGAGGGGTTACAATCTGAGGCCGAAGGCCGAAGTGTTACAGAGCTTTAACTGTTAAGGGCGGCCCACCAAGGGCCGCAGCGAAGGGTGAGAATGGAATGCAGAGCCCTCATAGGCCTCTCTCTTTGTGCGTAGGAATAACTACCAACGGTTTACCCTCATTATTCATATCTGACCGTATATACTGTACTATAAGCTGGGCACGACCAATGCCCAACTCACCACTGCGGCGTTCTATAAACTCCAAGAGCTCTTTCGGCATTGATACAGTAATCTGGCTAGGCTTCTTTTCCATAGACCTAAAAAAGTTATAATCAGCTAAAAAGCAACACAATACCGCAGAGGGCATGCAGAGCCCCGCAGAGCCCTCACTGTTAACAGGTGGTTAATTGGCCGATAAAAAGACGATGTTGCACACTGCGGAACATGGGTTATTTTCTCTCTCATGACTGAAAAGCGCATCGAGGAAATAATCCAAGTGTTACAGTCCATTAATGCTAGCCTTGAGCCTATCATAGACGCTGGCCGTCCTTTCCTTAATTACAAGGAAGCCGCAGGCATAGCACGCTGCAGGCCTGATACAATTCAGAGGCTAGTTTCATCGGGTAAACTGAAAAAGCAGGGTTTCAGCTCTCAAATCCCACTGGTGCGGAGAGATGAGCTCCTTGAGCTCCTCAATAAGGGTGAGCCAATTACCGGAGTTAATTGATGGGAGTTCATAACCTCGCAAAGACTTCAGACGAGCGCAGAGCGGCCATCAGAGGCCTTCTGGCCCGTGGCATGACTATCAAGGCCATTACAGAGCAATTAAAATGCAGCGCTCACACAGTTACAGCAGTGCGGGAGATGGATGCAGAGCCAATAGCAGACGAGCAGGCCACGCTTGCTAAGAAGTGGACGAACGTCGCACAGCTTGGAGTTGAGCAGATACAGGAGCGCCTTGCCGGGGGTGAAGAGCCAGGTCTTAAGGAATTATCGATTGTTTCAGCCGTGGCGACAGACAAATTGCTGGCGCTCAAGGGCGAACCGACGGCCAGAGTCGTACATGAGCGTGCTGATGGCCCTGCAGAGCTTAAAATGATGCTGGAGGAAGCATTGAAGGCTGCGGAGGAAAAAAGGGCTGCGGTTGATGTAGGGCCTGAGGAAGGGACTGCAGAGCTTAAAGAGGATAAAGAGTCTATAAAAGAGGGTATCACTCCAGCTCAGAGAGCTGCAGCAGAGCTTCAGCCCCCTTCGGGGCCTGAATCTATATTAGCGGCCAACGAGGGGCGGGGGGGGTCGGCGAAGCCGCACCCTCCCCCGAAACAAAATGATTCCCCCATAGAAAAAATTTCACCAAATGTTGATAGCTGAAATTATAGCTGACGTTTACCCAGGCTGCATGGCCCTTGAACCTCAAGAGGATTGGGATGATGCAATTGTTGGTGTCTGCCATTGTTACGGCCATGAGCCGCGTATTGCTTACGATTACGACATGGTAATCGATAAGCTAGTTAAAGACGGTCTGGACCCTGATGAGGCTACAGAACATTTCAACTTTAATATTATAGGTGCCTGGGTTGGGCCTACTACCCCGGTGTTTGTTGAGAGATTTGGTGAGGAGGATTTTGATGCGAGCCGAAACTGAGAGCTTTGTATTGGCATTAATTACCGCAGCCGTGTTTGCGTGGATTGCGGGAAGGATATTGAGTTTATGACGACTAACGAGAAGGAATTGGCTGAGAAGCTTGGAGTGCCAAGGAGTGTACTTCGTGAGTTCCGCAGGGAGATGGAAGAGGGGAGAGACTGGGGTAAGGTTAAGGGGAAGATAACCTACACCGCAGACGGGGTGCGGATTATTGAGGAGAAGCTTGGGTTAAGAGAGATTCCTGAGGGGTTTTACTTTAAGGATAAGGAGTATAAAGAGGTAACAGTTAAGCGCAGTGGGTTTCAGAACAAGCGTGTTCTGCTTTGTGTTGATGAAGAGGGTAAGACTACTTGGGTGAGGGTTAGGGATAATAGTAATTATTGTCCTTATCTGACTACAGGCAAACCGATGACTTTAACTGTGAGGAGAGATGGAGATGGTTGGATAAAAGAGGGAAGAGGTCCGCGTTATGTTGGTAGATGGTAGAGGAAAGTATAAGGGAGCTAATGGTAGACCTGATTCTCGTTGCCTACGAGGATTACCGGGTATTCCAGAGGCATGGCCTGATTGTGAGGGGTCGGGTAGTGGCTGGTCAAAAGGTCCGGGTGAAGAATGCGAAGATAACAGATGTGAGCTCAGCAGTGTGGTTCTTCTGGCAAGGCGGCGTGGAAATCGCCGCAGAGCTGGGTGGTTTAGAGATGGATGTGGAAGCCATCAAGAGGAAGTTGGAACCGGAGGACTACAATGAACTCCAGGCAGAAGGGTAAGCGTGGTGAATTGGAGTGTGCGCACTGGCTGCGGTCCCACGGGTGGGAAGCCCGCAGGGGTCAACAGTTTAAGGGAACTGCTGATAGTCCCGATGTGATAACAGGGATTCCTTATCATATAGAGGTGAAGCTGCGGGAAGCATTGAATTTATATAAGGCTATGGAGCAGGCCGCTGAAGAAGCTCCAGAGAGTAAAGTGCCGGTTGTTTATCACCGGAAGAATAGAACTGAACCGCTGGTTACTATGAGGGCTAATGATTGGGCTGAATTAGTGAAGGCTGTTTACCCACCAGTAAAGGAATGAGTATGGAAGAAGTGCAAGACAAAGTGCAGGATAATGGTAATGGCTTTGATAAGCTGTTTACAGCAGTAAGTAAGTTTCAGGGACAGCTTAAAGCTGCCCTGAAAACGAAACAGGGATATACGTATAAATATGCGGATATAGCCGGGGTTATTGAAGCCGCACAAGCGCCGTTAAAGGAAAACAATTTATGTGTTATCCAACCCACACAAACACTACCTGATAAGAGTGTTTTGCTTGAAACAATACTCGGCCATGCGAGTGGCCAGAATATTAAAGGTACACTGCCTGTTGAGCCGGGTGGAAAGAAAACAAGCCAGGATATGGGTGGGGCTCTTACTTATGCTCGCAGGTATGCTTATATGTCTATTCTGGGTTTACCTGTTGCCGATGATGATGGAGCAAAAGCATCAGGCAAGCCCGCTCCACTGGAGGAGTATTTTGTTGTAAATGCTGACAAGGTTAATGCTTACCTGAAGAGCATTGGTTTTATTAAGGAAGGCCAGACATGGCAGAATCTTACTGCTGCCAATAATAAGAAGGTGGCTACTAAGTTTGATGACTTCAAAGCCAAGGTTGAGGCTCATGCAGCATCATAAAGATTTACCCCCGTCCAGTGCCCCTGCGCTTTTGCAGTGTCCCTGTTACAAGTCCGATTCCGCAAGCACACCCGCTGCGGAGAGGGGCACCATAATACATGAGTGCCTTGGTGCGGCCCTACAGGGTGTTGGTATGCCTCACTCACTGCAGGGTGAGGATATGGAAGAAATGCTGTGGGCTTTAGCCTACATCACTAAGAAACGGAAGGTGCCTGGCGGGGTAATAGTTGAGGAGTTGGTTAGTGTAAAAGATAGAGACAATAAAACAGAAATTAGCTTCGGCCACGCCGATGCACATGAATTGGAGAAATAGAGTATGGGATTATTATTACACTGCGGTGCGAGTACCGCATCAGAGAAGGCCGTTAGGGCCGTTAGGGCTACAGCAAAGAGCCTGACACATGAACCACTGGACCACGGTGAGTTTATTGATATGACAAGAGGTGCGTTAAGTGATTTGGGTATTGAAGCCGGTGAAGGCCAGTACGGCCTCACCCCGGACGGTGAGGACCTGTTTGGGCTTATAGAGCTGCCTAAGAATGTTGAGTTGCCGTATATGGAAAACGTAAGGGACCGTTTAAGGAGCCCCTACAGTCCTAGTGCAGGTTGTACTCAGATGGTTCATGCTGTAAGGAGGGGTGTTATGCCTGTTTCAATGATGAAGGCTGTTGCTGACGAATATTTTAATAGTGAGAGTGATGCTCAAAGGGAGGCGTTTCAGGATAAGTGGGACGCTAATCGTTTAGTGCAGGCTTTTACCCATGTAAACCAGAAAAAGATGGGTAGAGCTGCAAGTGATTTCTCTGTATTGAATCGAATCGCAAGCCGTAGCAATGCGTTTATGGATATGGTTTTAAGAACACTCCCTCCTGTTTCAGAGCAGCAGGAGAAGTTGTTTAGTGAGGATAAGGATAGTCGCTATGTTATAGGGCTCAGGAATAGCAATAGGATGAAGTTCCGTGCTGGTTTTCTGCTGGCTGAGGCTCCGTTTGTTTGTGACAACCTGGCCTTCTGCGGTGAGGTTAGGGTGCAGCACAAGCATACCCTGAACATTCACACGAAGTTGCCAGCCCTCATAAAGGAAAAGCTTAATAGTCTTATGACAGGGAACCTTGGCCAAAACTAATGCCTACAAAGATTAATAAGCCCTTTACCAGGGAAACTGCCGTCACAATCAGGGATGCTGGCCGCGATAGGGTTATCTGTATTGAGGTTCATCCCACCCATATTGAGGCCTGGCCGAAGAACACGAATTATAGGCTTAGATTGCCTATAGATAAAATGTGGAGGCTGATGGAGCTTAGATCCGAGGGGATGTTAAGGGATTGAAAACCATAGTTCATGTTAACCAGCACGTTATTAAGAGCAATCATAAGACGGGCGAGAGGGAGCCGGTTCTAACAGTGAAGAACTACAAGAGTAATACCTACGCGCATGAGGTCGATATTCTCGGCCCATGCCGTGTAGTGTATAGCCCTGATAAGCCGCTGAAGTGTGGTGCCAGGGTTTGGATAGAAACTAAGGGTGAGGTGAAGTTGCATGGTTAATATACCTGACGGTTATCACCCGCAGTTTGATATTGACCTGCGGTATGGAAAGGAGTGCGAGCGATTGGTTGCCAAGATGCTTACCGGATTCCATGAGGTGAAGTCTGACAGGATGGCCCTGAATACCGGCAACCTGTTTGTTGAGTTTGAGTACAAGGGGAATCCAAGTGGAATCGAAACCACTGCGGCTGACTGGTGGACGTTCCACCTTGATAATGGGATGTATTTTATATTGAGTAAGGATAAATTAAGAGAGCTCTGCGTTAACACTACTATTGTTAACGGTGGGGACCAAATGGGCAGCAGGGGTTACTTGCTGCCTTTGAAGAGGATTTTTAATGGTAAGACTATTTGACTTAAAGACAGGGCAGAAGCGCAATTATAGACCGCAGATGGCTTTTTACGCATTGGGGCTTATGCAAAAATATAATGAGCGCAAATGTGAGGTTCACTTGGTTTATAGTAAGTATAAGGACGCGGATGTTTACACGATTACCAGGGAAGAGGCAGAAGATGTTGTCTTTCGTATCGTTGATTCCGTCAAGAGCCCGGATAAGAAGGAAACTCCATGCGATTATTGCAATTGGTGTTCTCGTCGGGGCAAGTGTTCGGCGCTTACTGAAATGGTTAAAATAATTATTAAGGAAGATTTCGACTGTGAGGATATGGGCAGGAAGCTCGATGCGGCCACTAAGGCCGCTGCCTGGGCTGAAGGTGTCAAGAGAGATGCCCTTGCTGCGGCCCGAGATGGTGAGGTGCCTGAAGGCTATACCCTTGTTTCAAAGGCAGTCGGAGAAAACAAAACAACAACATACCTACGAAAGGGAAAACGAGATGCCTAGCATCGTATTACCAGCAGATAAGGAGCAAGTCTCCAGGGAGCCTCTCGCAGAGGGGAAGTATAACTTTGAGATTATTGGCGCTGAATTTAGCCAAACTCAAAATGGAAATGATGTCATGGAGATTCAGCTCCGTGAGGTGAATGATAGTCGTCGAGTATGGACAAAGCTGTTTTTCACGCCCGCAGCGGGGTGGAAAATAAAGTCATTACTCAAAGCGGCTGGTTGTGAGATTACTGAGGGGCAGGCTCTGGATATTAATGAGGAGTATGTGGCCGGTAATTTGGTGGGAAAAAAGGTTGCGGGTGAGGTGGAGATTAAGGAATACAACGACAAAAAGAGAAACGATATAAAACGATTCTCAGTATCAGAGCCTTTCTGATATAATGAGTTCCGTGGGTTTCATTCATTCAAAAGGAATAAAGACATTCCTGATACCCCTGCACAGACCATGCGGCATTTGTGGCCGCGTGGGGTTGTGCAGGTGGTATGATATGGAGTTTCAGGAACCACTCTGCAAGCAGTGTACTGAGGTTGATTTAGCTATTGACGCAACACTAAACTCTTTATCCGGTTACTGTAGGCCCCGTAGAAATGATTCCTTCAAGGACCGCTGATTTCATCTCAAACGGTGCGTCCAAGGGGAACCGTAATGAGGAGTTATTTAATGCAGCTTGTCAGTTGCGTGATTCCGGTATGAATAATAAAGAGGCATTTGATTTACTGGGACCAGCAGGTGCCAGCTCCGGCCTTGGGGCAGCGGAGTTAATTGGGACAATTCAAAGTGCCTATGCTCGAACGGCCAGGGAACCCGCTACCTCCCGAAGCTATAAGCCGATTGAGCTGGTGCCGACAAGGAAGCGGATGCCCTCCCCTAAGCAGGAACCTATAGCCAAACTTGTAAGGGCTGCGTTTTCTGAGGGGGAGCGTATCCGTGTCTGTCGTGGAAATGGAACTGATGGCCGCCCACAGGGTGCGGGTATTTTACATTCATGTGAGGAGTTGGTTGAGTCTCCAGGTGTTCTTGAGCTTGATGATAATGGGACCTTTATTGCCATCAACCCTATGGATGGGGGGATAAAGGATGTTGATGTTACCAGTTACAGGCATTGTTTGGTCGAGTTTGATGATGAGCCTATTAATGTTCAGTGGAAACTTATAGAGCAAAGCAAGCTTCCGGTTACTGCGGTGATTTATAGTGGAGGTAAAAGCCTGCATGCCTGGGTGCGGGTGGATGCGTTGACACGCGAGGAATATGATGAGCGTGTTGATACTGTTTACGATTATTTTTCAAACTACAATCTGGATACAAAGAATAAGAACCCCGGTAGGTTGTCCAGATTGCCGGGCGCAAATCGTAACGGGAAAACCCAGGATTTGCTGGCCATTAAAATCGGTTTACCTGACTGGGATGGCTGGATTGAACACATGGAAAGCCTCTCTGCGGGGCCAACAATGAAGTTATCCCACTTGCGCGGGTATCTTAACCGAGGGGACAAAACCTCCTTACTCGGTAGCAGGTGGCTCTGTGAGGGAGGGTCCTGTGTTCTTTCCGGTCCGTCCGGTATTGGCAAGTCAGCTCTCGCCATGCAAATGGCCATGCTTTGGGCAACCGGCCAGACCGCGTTTGGTGTTAGATGTTCCAGGCCGTTAAAGTCTTTAATTATACAGGCAGAGAATGATAAAGGGGACCTGGCTGAAGAAGTGCTTGGCGTTGAAGCTGGTCTTGGGATTAATGAGCCTGACTTACTGGATAAGAATATAAGCATTATTCATTGCACCGCATTCGCCGGGGACAGGTTTATTTCAATGCTTAATAAGATTATTGAAAAGCATAAGCCTGATGTTTGCTGGATAGATCCACTGTTCTCATACATTGGTGGTGATGTTTGTTCGCAGGAGGTTTGTAGTAGGTTTTTAAGGGAGGGCCTTAATCCTATCAGCGCAAGAACGGGAGTGGTTTGGATGGTGATTCACCACACCACGAAGCCCAGGGAGCATGAATATGCAGGTAGTTGGCAGTCTTATGACATGTTTGGTAGTGCTGAGCTGGTTAATTGGGCTCGTGCGGTTTGTCTACTAAAGCCTAGAAATGGTAATTTTTGTCTTACCTTTGCCAAGCGTGGAAGGCGTGTTGAGCAGGAAGAGGTGATGTTAAGGCATTCGGTTGAGGGGGTTTGCTGGGAGGAGCTTGATGATGATACCGTCTATTGCGACCAATAAATTTAATCAGACACCGGACGCAATGATTCCGGCTCTATCTGATTTAGAGATTGAAACCCTACTTCAGTCAAAGGGTGTTGATTTTGTCATGGACTTCCTTCAGAGACGGGAAAAGTCCATAGCTCTCGCAAAAGAGGACCCATTGAATTACGGATTTGAATTGGAGTGCTGGAAAGAAGCTAGAAGCCAATTAACTGAGGCAGATGAGCTTTTAGTTCTGGGAGGGAATCGTGCCGGGAAAACTGAATGGGCTGCCAAGTTGGTTAGCGAAACACTTACACAGAAGGAGAATGCCGTAGTGTGGTGCCTTCATAGTTCCTTGCCATCCTCCATTGAATTACAGCAACCCGTGGTCCGCCGCTACTTGCCCCCGCAGTGGAGGGCTATGGGGAAAAGGGGTCAGGTAGCGAATGTATCCTTTACCGTGAAAAACGGGTTTAGCGAGCAGGTGTTTGTGTTGCCCAATGGATCCAGGTGCCGATTCCTGAACTACACACAGGATATTCGGGTTTTGGAGGGCGGTGAATGCGACTTGATATGGTGCGATGAGCTTGTCCCGCTCACCTGGCTCGAAACATTGCGGTTTCGTATTGTTACTCGCCAAGGGAAATTAGTAATCACCTTTACCCCAGTGAAGGGGTACAGCATGACGGTGAAAGATTATATTGCTGGTTCAAGTGTGATTAAGACCAGGCATTCGGAGTTATTGCCTGATACGGTTAATGTCCAGAATTGTCCAGTTGGCACAATGCCTTATGTTATGCAGCCCTATCGCAAGAACGCCAGGGCAATGACTTTCTTTTCAGAGGACAACCCTTACGGAGGTTATGAGAACATCAAGAAAATGCTCGATGGGAAACCATCTTCAGAAATTAAGATTCGGGCCTATGGTTGGGCCGAAAAATTGGATGGCAACACGTTTGCCAAGTTCGATGAGGCTGTTCATGTCATACCCCCTAACAAAGTACCGAAAGAGGGGACGCGGTACTGTTCGTGTGACCCGGCAGGATTAAAGAATTGGTTTATAAAATGGTATCTGGTTGATGAAATTGGGCGGGTGTTTTTGTATCGGGAATGGCCCGATAGAAGGATATACGGTGAATGGGCTTTACCCAGCGAGAAGCCTGATGGTTCTCCTGGCCCGGCTCAGACAAACGAACAGGGCCGTAGTATTGTTGGTTATAAGCGGTTAATACTGGAGCTGGAGGGCTGGAAGTGGAATGAGGAGCTTGGTGAGTGGGACGGTAAGAATGCTGAGGATATAGCAGCCAGGTATATTGACCCCCGCATGGGGGGTGCAGAAGTACCTTCTGCGGAAGAGGGAACTTCTATAATTTCCTTAATGGAGGATATTCAGCAGAAAGATGGACAGAATATAGGCCCATCAATGGTGTGGCTCCGTGCAGACGGTGGCTCCATTGATGAAGGCATTCAGATGATTAATGATTATATGGATTTTGATGACTCAGAGAGTATTAATGTTATGAATAGTCCGAGGTTTTTTGTTACTGATGAGTGTGAGCAGAGCATATTCGCATACCATGAATATACAGGTAAGGACGGCCTTAAAGGGGCAATGAAAGACGTAATAGACCCTGATAGGTATTTTCTTAAAAGTGGCCCAGTGTATTATGACACCAATGTGCCTTTATTTACTGATGGAGGGGGTTATTGATGGATTTACAGCAGTGGAAGCAACTTCCCTTAATGATGAGCCGCTCAGACCTCTACCTCTGCGGCCTCACTAAAAATGATGTCCAGGCCCTGGTCGAGGAAGGCCTGTTAACACCCTGGAAGAAAAAGGATGATGCTTATGCAAAATATCGCAAAACAGAGGTTGCGAAAATCGTTGGCCTTCCTGTATAAAATATTTGTGGAATATTAAGTAATGAAAGACGAACTTCTTGAGGCGAACAGAACGCCAAATCTTTCTGTTATTCACGGCGAGTTTCAGCGCAGTGTGGATGAGTCATATCGTAGCCGCCAACAAACTGCAGAACGCACCCGTTATGCTTTCTGGGAGGAGCAGAGTGATGACGGAAAGAAGTGGGATGAGAATATGGCCGAAGGAAAGAGGGCTTTCCCTTTTAATGGTTCATCGGATACCAGGATAAGGTTGGCTGATGAGATTATTCAGGACCGGGTGGACACATTAAAGGCTGCGTTTCAAAGAGCCCAGTTTGTTGCTGAAGGAATTGGTGCTGAGGATGCAGAGAGGGCCGGGATAACAACCAAGCGTCTGGATTGGGCTCGCAATTGCGGTGTTGATAATCTTGGCCGCGAGCATGAGTTATTGGAGCAGTATGCTGAAACCTATGGTTGGGCAGCTCTGCAGGTAACCTGGGACCGTCGATTAGGTAAAAGAACAGAGACGGTCACAATGGACCAGCTCCTAATGTTGTCAGCCCAGATTCAACAGGTGGAGCCAAACAACCCTGCGGCTGACCTTGCAGCTATGGTTGCGGATTCATCATCAGAAGAGGCTGCAGCCGAGCTTGTTCAAAGTTTATATCCTGGGTTCGTTTCTCGTCAGTCGCCCGAGATATACCCACAGGAGGTTACAAGTATGACGAAGGCTCAGGCTCGAAAGGCCGTGAAACAGCTAAGGGAAAACGGGCAGGCAAGTTTTCCTGTTCCGTATGTTTCAAGGAATAATCCTTCAGTTTCAGCCTTAAAACCATTTGAGGAATTTTTCTTTCCGCCTGAGAGTACGGAAATTCAGAGAGCTCGTGCCGTGTTTCGTGTTGATTGGTTAACTGAATCAGAGCTCAGGGGCAAGGTTCGCACAGAGGGCTGGAATCAGTCCTGGGTGGATAAGGTGGTTGATGATGCACAGGGAGCGCACAGCCCCCTTATCCCTTTGCCAACTTTACGTGAAGGCAATAAGGATACGATTTATAACCTTAATGGCCTTGATAAGCAGCATTTACATGAAATTGTCTGGGCTTATACGCGGGGAATAAAGGACGGCGTTGAATGTATTTATTGCACAGTGTTTTGTCCGCATCTTCAGGCAGCTCATTTCGAGGATGTGGATGACTCGCTTTACGGTAAGCATGAGATGCTGAATTATGCACACGGAGAATATCCGTTTGTTGTCAAGGTGCGTGAATCCACCAGTAGGCGTGTATGTGATTCACGGGGAGTACCTGAGCTTGTTTTGACATGGCAAAATGAAATTAAAAGTCAGAGGGACAGCTTGGTGGACCGTACAAGTTTAAGTATATCACCCCCATTAAAAGTCCCCTTACGGAACATGTCCAAGGCTTATCGGCTTGCACCAATGCAGCAGGTGGGTGTTACCAGGCCTGATGAGATTGAGTGGATGGAGCCACCCCCGGGCAACCCCCGTGAGGCTCTGGAGATAATACAGAGCGTTAAGAATGATTGTGATGAATACTTTGGTCGCACGAGTGAGCTGGTTCCACCAGCCAAGAGCCAAGTTAGGCAGCAAAATATGGTGGATTCCGACCTATCCTTTTGGGTTGATGTGTTTAAGCAGATTGATGCCTTGATGCTTCAGTTTATGGGTGAAGAGAATTTAATGAGGATTAGCGGTGCTCCTGGGGCTGCCGGGGATTTCTCTGAAATACAGCGGCAACATGATTGGAAACTGCGTTTTGATGTGCGGGAACTTGATACTGAGTTCATGGGTAAGAAGTTGGAATACTTCACTCAATTCGTGCTTAACGCTGACCGTGCGGGAGTCGTGGATATGGCGGCTGTAGTCGAGTTGATGGCTAATATGGTTGACCCAACTATTCGCAGGGCTGTTGTGACCAGCCCTCAGGCCGCAAGCCAGAAGCTCTATGAGCGCACCCTCACTGACATTATGGCGATGTCACAAGGTAATGAGGTGCCTTATGTGGAGCAGGATCCAACCGCTCAAGGCCAACTGCAGGCTGCTCAGCAGATTATTGCCGCTAATCCAAAATATCAGGAACAGTTACAGGCTGATGAGCAATTTGGTGCATTAATGCAGAAGTGGATGCAGAATCGTCAGCAATCAGTAAATCAACAGCAAAATAGCATGATAGGCCGTCTTGGTGTTGCCCCTGGTGCTACTCAAACGTATTAGCCACTCACTTGTGAGCGACAAATTTCATAGCCAATCAATTTACGATTAAAATGAGCGTCAACACTTCCTTCACTCAACTCACAGATGACCACCCTGTCTATAAGGAGCTTAAGGGGTTACTTGAAGATGGTAAAAATCATTGCACACAAGCTTTATGTAACCCGGGCCTTTCAAGTGATGAGCGTCATTTCTATTCCGGTGCCTTGCATAATGTAACAGAGATTGATTTAGCTCTTGAGGAACGCAGGGGCCTGGATAACAAGAATTAGGTCTTATTGCGGGCCATTAGGGTTCATTTCACAAACATCATGTTGCCACTAGCCCTACGGGCTAGTCTTATCTAATTAAGCCCTACTGCGCTGGCTTAAAAAAGCGCTGGAAACTAGCCGACTTGCGGGCATTAAACGCATGGAATATATGTCAGAAGATACCAAAGAGGAAGCAGCACCCTCTAACCAAACTGCGGAAATGGAAACGAATCTCTCTGAGATTATTGGAGAAGTAGTTTCCCCCGAGAGTGAAGCCCCAGAACCGGCTGCAGAGTCGGAGCCGGTGGTGGATACCCCCGAGGAACCTGTTCTTTCTCAAGACGAAGAAGCAGCACCCCCTGCAGAGGGGGAGCCTAAGGAGGAAAGTGGAGACGGCGATTTATCGCCAGACATACAACGCGCAATAGACAAGCGTATTGCGAAAGCAGTTGCCAAGCAAAAGACCGCTGAAGAGCGAGCCAGCGAGGCAGAGGCAAAGGTGGATGAGCTTACCGGAATGGTTGAGGAGCTTAAAGACAAGCCTTATTTGGCTAGTGATAAGCAGGATAACACCAGTCCGGTTTCAAAGGCAAAAACCCTTGAAGAGCTTCACCGCGAAGCGCAACGCGCAGAGCAGTTGTTGGATTATTCCGATGACATGTTAATAAGGTTAAAGTCCGACCCTGATGGGGTTGCGGAAGAACTAAGAAAGCAGAAGGTCGATTTGCGCGACCAGCATGGGGAGGAGGATTATTCATCTGAGCAGATGGATATATTTCTCACAGGATTACGAAGAAGTGCTGACCGCACACTGAGGCGGGATGTGCCTGACCGTAAGGGATACCTGGAGGCTAAAGAGATTTCAGATGCCAGAGCCAAGGAAATGTTTCCCTGGATGGAGGATGAAAGTTCTCAGCTCTATAAGGATGCCCAGGATGTGATGAATACACTCCCAGAGATAGAACGCCTGCCACACCACAAAACTGCGGCTGGTGTTTTTGCGTTAGGGCTTAAACAGTTGCGACAAATAGAGTCGGAACAGAAGTCTAATCGCGCAAAAAGCTCTGAGCCTCCCTCCGTGCAACCTGGAGCCCCGGCGGCTGCGCCGCCAGTGGAGCCCAATGCTCCCTCTGATAAGGGAAGTGATGCTTTGAAGTCATGGAGCCAGACAGGTAATGAAGGGGATATTGAGAAATTCATTGGAACATTAGTAGAATAAAAGGAGAACTAGAATCATGGCTATGACGCTAGAACGCTCGCAGGTAGGAAAAAGGGAGTGGTTATCTGACTATATCACCATTACAGATGCCAAAGAAAAACCTTTACTTGCGATGATTAAAAAAGGTGAACGTGTGGTGAACACGCTTCACAGATGGCAAGTCGATGCATACGAATCGCCAGCAACGGGCGGAATCGTGGACGGAGCAGACATCAGTGACTCGGATTACGAGAATGCTGCAGCAAACCGGAAAGAAGTTTCCATTTACTGTCAGAAGTCTCGCCGCAGTGCGAAGGTGTCGGAAATGGCTGAGGATATCAGTCGTGTGGCCGGTGCGTCTGAGGGTGAGTTTGCTCGCTCTATTCGCAAGAAGCTCGAAGAGCTTGGCCGTGACATTGAAGCTGTTATTTGCAGCGATAATGACACGGTTGCCGATGACGGCTCTGCTGCATACAAAACTCGTGGACTTGGTAGCTGGATTCAGAACGGCGCTCAATCCACGCTCCCTGTTGATTCTGCATTCCGCACGCCAAGTGCGAGTATTGACTCAACAGCAATGGCCTCTCTAACTGAGTCCACCTTCAAAGACGTTTTGAAGAGCGTTTTTGAGCAACGTGGAAGAGCTCAGGACCTGCAGTTACTCTGCGGTACAGACCTGAAAAAAACCATTACTGGTTTTACTCAGTTCGCCAGTGGCACAAACGAGTATGCGTCAATCAAGACGTATAACCAGCATTCCAAGGAGCGTAGTATCATCAGTAATATCACGGTTTATGAAGGTGACTTTAACCGGGTCACTATTCACCCGAGCTTATTGCTGGCAAGTGGTACATCCAATGCCCCTACTCGTCGTGGATATGTCCTCGACATGGCAATGCTTGAGCTTAACTGGAATAAGCACCCGCAGGTAAATCGCCTTCCTGATTTGGATGGTGGTCCTCGTGCAGTTGTTAAGGCTATTTATGCTTTGACCTGTAAGAACCCTCTGGGACTTGGGAAATTCGCGGCTACCTCGTAAACAACCATACTCAACTAGTAGCTAATACAACCCCCGCTCAGGAAACTGGGCGGGGGGCTTTCCACAAAAAATGAACCAGTTTGAATCCTTAGAAGAGCTTCCGCAATCCCTTGCAAATGAGGTTATTAACGAAATTAATCGCGTACAGGATGAAGCTCTGGTTAAGGCAACCATAGAGCAGGCAGAGGCTGCTAAGGCTCTTGGTGAGCAGCAGGCCGTGGATGAGCTTGGACGGCAAAGATTGAACATAAACCCAACCATATACCATTATTACGGTGATAGGTACGGTTATGAGTGTTGGGGGGATGAAGGGTTTATTAGGGATTTTGAGAAGGGCTTTCCTTCTGCAAGAGTAAAATGTGGCGGAACGAGGCTTCAGGTAGGCTATACTGGAAGGGCAAAACCGCGCTTCAAGAAGGTTTACAGTGAGGAAAATTGATTACATAGATATACTCTCGGCAACGGCGGATCTGAGCGGCCTAGACCGTGATAATCTTTCTTCTTTTGATTTCAGGAAGTTAAGGACTTCCCATAATAACAGGCTTGCGACAGCTTATGAATGGTATGACTGGCCTGAGCTTATGCGTGTGGAAAAGCGATACCTGCGGCCAGATTACAATGCTTCCACAGCTTATGTTCTTGGTGATGAGGTTTATGATTCATCGACTGATAAATACTATCAGGCCCTATCATCAACCACTGGCAATGGACCAACAAACACAACATACTGGAAAGAGGTTACCAGGGTAACTGATTTCGACCCCTACATTTCACTGGAACAGACTGGTAAAACTGTAATAGGTACGGTTTACGCCTTATACAATAAGGACCCACTCAGATATGAGACTGTTACGGAGTATGATTGGCACCTTAGCAGTAATGGTATTCAGTTAACGGATAATAAAAATTTTGCATACGTTGAGTACAGGCTCCGACCACCGGCACTTTTTGGTGATACATGGAGCAATGCAAAGACTTATTCAGTTGCTGACCAGGTTTATTTTTCTGATTCAACAACTAAGGGGAATTTTTACGATTGTGCTACGGCCACTAACTTAAATGAATCACCTTCATCCGCTGCCGCAAAGTGGACCAAGGTGGATATACCCTACATTTTTGGGCGATACCTTACGCACGCTGGTTATGTTGATTATTTAACAACAGACCAGCAGGGCGAACGAAAGGCCCAGGAAGAGCTTTTCGCAACAGAACTTTTAACTAACCAGGTTACTCTAGTTTCAGGCCAGCAGGGTCAGTACCGAAGGGTGGCCGTATCAACCAGATAATTATGAGTAATAATGTAAATATAAAAAGCAACTCAGGTGCCAGCAATGGTGGAACTGTGTACTCGGATACTTCTGCATATACCGGAAATTGGTTCAGAATTGATGCTCTTTCTGATTCCGTTTTTACAACCCTTACAGGGAATGTTAGCGGCATGGGTTCAACAACCCTCAAGGCCGGTCAATCATTGTATGGGTCCTTTACTGCCATAACTTTGGCATCAGGTGCTGTTGTTGCTTACAACGAATAGAAAATGGCCTTAGGCCTGTAACTGGGAGGGGAAAATGCCAAATAAAAAGATTACTGATTTAGATGCTCTAGGAGAATCTCCTGCAACAAATGATGTTATAGTTGTAACCGATGTATCAGGTACGGTATCAAAGAAATTAAGTATATCAAACCTCTCTAGCGGGATAACGGAGCTTACCACTTCACAGCTTGCAGCTTCTTCAGTTGTTACTGAGTCCGAGGGTATATCAAGTAACGATAACGACACCACGCTGCCCACCTCTGCTGCGGTTAAGGATTACGTTGATGCCCAAATCCTTACCAAGGACAACTTGGACGAGATAGCTGAAGGCACAACCAATGTTCATTTCACAGCCAGCGATAACACCAAGCTTGATGGCATTGAAACCGGAGCTACTGCCGACCAGACCGATGCGGAGATTCGCACGGCGGTTGGGGCTGCTACGGACTCCAATGTGTTCACCGATGCAGACCATAGCAAGCTCGATGCCATAGAAGCCAGCGCAGACGTAACC
>CEUS01008944.1_pt1 | contig 17719 bp, 13 predicted proteins | sample 427031 | NCBI WGS metagenome assembly CEUS01 (sample SAMEA2622837, study PRJEB7988) | marine metagenome | biome: marine biome (ENVO:00000447); feature: marine epipelagic mixed layer (ENVO:xxxxxxxxx); material: "saline water (ENVO:00002010), including plankton (ENVO:xxxxxxxx)" | depth 140 m | reverse complement strand
CAGAATAGATCCGCCACTGGACTTGACCCACAAGCTATTTTTAATCGAGCAATCGATGCGGCAATCGATGCAGGTGAAGTGGGTCTTCAATTAGCTGTTTATAAGGATGGAGAACTTGTAGTTGATGCGTGGGGTGGCGTGGCTGATCAAACGACTGGGCGAAAAGTCGATTCTGAGACCCTCTTCAATGTTTTTTCAGTGACCAAAGCGATTACGGCGACTGCACTACACATCCAGGCCGAAAGAGGCCACGTATCATATGACGCACCGATTGCGCGCTACTGGCCAGAATTTGCGGCAGAGGGGAAGGACAAGGCGACGGTCACCCACGCCTTGAACCACCGCACGGGTCTTCCGGAAATGCCAGCGGGCGTTACTCCGGCGCAAATGGCCGACTATGACTGGATGGTAGACGCACTCGCTAAAATGAAACCGCTCTTCGAACCGGGTACTACCAATGCTTATCATAGTTACACTTGGGGATGGATCGTGTCTGAAATTGTCGAGCGAACGGACCCCAAACGGCGTTCATTTCGCCAGTTTGTTGCGGATGAAATTGCTACACCACTTGGCATCGACGATCTATGGATGGGGCTTCCTCCAGAAGATGAACCGCGTGTAGCCAGAATGACGAACAGCCACACCTCCATTGCCGATCAAAGCACGCTCAGGGGGCGGACTATGCCAGCCGCGGTAGCGGGGACGGAAGACATTTTTGGGCAGTCCATTATTCGCCAGGCAGTGATTCCGGGAGCTGGAGGAATTTATAAGGCGACGAGTGTGGCACGATTCTTCGCGCTACTTGCCGGTGAAGGTAAACTCGGCTCTGTACGCTTGCTCTCTAAGAAGCGTGTGAATGATTGCCTCACGCCTCGCCCAGACACGAATGAACCAGATCTTGCCGGCGGGAACGTGAGGCTGGTCTCAAACGGTGGTTTCTGGCTTGCTGCGCCTGGCGTAGTCGGTAGCGGACGTATTCTAAGTCACCCTGGTCTTGGTAGTTCTATTGGATGGGCTGACCTTGACAATCGACTTGCCGTTTCGGTATGTCACAATCGCCACGGGCTTGCGTTCGCGAATCCACTGGCTGACGCGATGGCGGATGCATTTGGTGTGGAATGACAATCGTGTCTATTGAGCAGGTCGTCATGTATTAATTCAGAGTTTTTATCTGCGTTGGCAATGAATTTAATTAAAATTTAGGGATGACGATTTCACGATTTAGTAGTGAATTAGAATCCAGGGGGGAACGATGACCTGTCGATATAACGTCGCGGTATTCGCCGCTTTTGCGCTCATTACTTTTTCGGCATCGCTTGCTGACGCACAGTCTAAAACAGGATGGGGCGATCCGGATCTCCAAGGAGTGTGGCATTCCTCTGGTGCCGTTCCAATGGAGCGCCCTGATGAGTATCAGGGACGGACGCTGCTGACCGATGAAGAAACTACCACACGGCGTCGCGAGGCAGACGAACGCGATCAGGAATTGCTTCGCGCAGAGCGGCGTCAAACGGTAGCTGGAGGAACAGTTGGCGCCTACAACAATTTCTGGATGGAGCGAGGTTCGCCTTCAAATCGCACCTCTCTACTTGTTGATCCACCGGACGGGCGGTTCCCTCCGTTGACAACAGCCGGACAGCAAGCAAGTGCCACTCGTCTTCGAGACGACGACACTTGGGAAGATCGTCATATTTGGGAACGCTGCGTGACACGTGGGGGTATGCCCAACGCAATGTTCCCTCGCTCCTACAACAACAATTTTCAGATTTTTCAATCCCCAGGTTGGGTCGCAATTCTTCACGAGCAGGTACATGAAACGCGGCTTATCCCACTCGATGAGCGTCCTAGTGTCTCTGGAAATATTAATGAGTGGAATGGCGTAGCGAAAGGACATTGGGAAGGAGATACTCTAGTCGTTACCACTACCAATATTCATCCAAAAGTCAGTGCGCTGCAACCATGGTCGAATTTTAATTCCGCAACTGGATCTGGGAAAGGCATGAAACTAATCGAACGTTTTACTCGGACTGACTCCGAGATGCTTGAATATGAGATTGAGGTTCATGATCCGCAGATGTACACGAGTTCTTGGACCGTCGCGTATCCTTTTGAACGGATGCACGACGTGTTATACGAATATGCATGCCACGAAGGAAACTACGGCATGGAAGGAATTTTGACCGGAGGACGGGCGGAAGATGCGGAAGCTTTGGCTCAGCAGTCAAAGTAGCGACTAGCGACACATATTTCATTGGGGTCTGAGGGAGTTAACATATGAATCGCCGAATACCTTTTATTTTAGGGGTCGCTGCTTTGCTTTTCGGCTTGCTGGCTTCTAATTCAGTTGCACAAGTCGATGCACCAAAAACTGCTTGGGGGCATCCGGACTTGCAGGGTGTCTGGGACTTTCGAACTCTCACCCCGCTACAGCGTCCTGAGGCGTTGGCCGATCGTGAATTTCTGACTGAGGAGGAGGCAGCGAGCATTGCCCAGGCTGCGGCTGATCGGTCTGAACGCTTGTTGCTCCGTCAGGCGGAGCGAGCGACGGCCGGTGGGTCAGTAGATGTTCGGGCGGATGGATCCCCCGGTTTCTACAATAATTTTTGGCTCGATCCAGGAGCGAGTACAGTTGGCACCCGTCGCACTTCTCTCGTCATCGATCCTGCAGATGGACGATTGCCGGCGCTGACACCAGATGCACAACGGCGCGCGGAAGGGAGTCAGGGTTACGAGCAACCACCGCCAGAGTCGTGGTTGGACCTCGACGCTGGCGATCGGTGTCTTCTTGGACTGAACTCAGGTCCCCCTATCATTCCTGGTGGGTACAACCAGAACCTACAGGTGTTTCAAACACCAGACTATGTCGTGCTTTTGACGGAGATGGTGCACACGGTTCGTATCGTTCCACTAGATGGACGTCCGGCACTGGGTTCTGAAATCCGCCAGTGGGCTGGTGAGGCACGTGGGCACTGGGAAGGGGAGACGCTTGTCGTTGAAACGACAAATTTTGTTGGGAATAGACGTTGGACGATTGCTAATCCCATGGGTGCGCTTGGTTCCTCAGAGCAGTTGAAGTTAATCGAGCGTTTGACACGCGTTGATGGTGACACCCTAGAGTACACGTTCACCGTACACGATCCAGAGGTGTGGAGTCGCCCGTGGACCGTATCGATTCCAATGGTGAGTAACGATCAAGCTTTGTATGAGTACGCGTGCCATGAAGGGAACTACAGCCTTGCGAATATGTTAGCTGGGGCACGGGCCACGGAGTTGCGATAAGAATTACAAAAATTAAGATGTACAATAGTTTTTATGGTCCATTGTGCTTCTGGTAAACCTATACAAAAATATACAATTCAACAATGTTCTACTGTGTTGTCATCACGGTATTTATTTCTTCCCTCTGTATTGGTCCTGTCAGCGCGCAGAGCCAACTGCACCAGGTAGCTGAGGTGCGAACGTTTGATCTCGTCTATGACGCTGAGGTACACAGCTTGCCTTCTGAACGTAAGGATGTCGCAATTTGGATTCCTCTGCCGTCAAATCGCACTTCTGGTTAGATTGAGGGATATCACTGTTGGGCGCAGTTCTACCTGAAAGATGTGGGTTGGATACCGGTAGACACGTCCGAAGCGAACAAAAATGAGAATCAGCGTGATTATTTTTTTGGTACTCACGACCAGAACCGTGTTCTCTTCTCGAAAGGTAGAGACGTTAACCTGCAACCGCCACAACAAGGGGCAGCCTTGAATTATTTTATCTATCCGTACGTTGAGGTCAATGGTGAGTCATTCGACAATGTCTCACTTCGATTTACCTTCAGCGATGTATTATCGGCGGATCTGGACAAGTAGACTGTCAATTAGAAAGATCAACATCATTGCAGAGGTCAGGCAATGAAGGAACGGCTCCGCGGTTATCTTTAATGCGCTCTTCATCCCGTTGACGAATTTTCTCATCATACAGATCCTCCCATGTTGCGGCCACGCCAGGAGAAAAATATACGAGTGGGCACTGAACAGTGGCACGCCCTCCCGCGTCCAACATGTCAAAGTGGACGTGGGCGTTTGGTCCTAGAGACGCTAGATTGCCAATGTTCTGGCCAGCGGTAACTGGATCACCGAGTTCTACCAGAATATTGTTTTGTTGACTCTGATCTGAGATCGAGCCGTCAATCTCAAAATGATATAAGGCATTAATGCCTGTGTTTGTCAGATGAATGCGAACGCGGTAGTTCGTTCCTGGTCGGCCTTGCCCCGTATTTAATTCGATCAAAGTGACGATACCGGTTCCTGGGCTGAGAAAACGTCCCCCAGTGATCGTGTTCATGTCGATGCCGGTATGGGAGGGCGTGAAGGGACTGATGAGCGTCACATCCGCCGGATCGAAGGGCAGCACGGTCATCGTCTGTGCCGCTGGGAGTTCAGACAGTGAGATACCATTGACCGTCATGCCGGTATTCTCTGTCGATACTGTATCCGTTTCGCTTGGAGCTGTTGGCGAGGAGGAGTCATCTCCGCAACCTGTCAGCGTGCCCACGACGAGCAGCACCGAAACCACTGCGAGTGTGCACTTACTTATATTCAGCACGCAGGTAGGATATAGAAAAAGTAAGGCAGTAGCATAGGTCTTGAGAATGCCGTGATCTAGAGTTTCTCTTAATTAGGATACAATCTCACCAATTAACATAACGGGTTCAGTGTTCGTAAAATACTGATGGATATTTCGAATATTCGAAAAAGAAACCGACTTAAAGTACAACGATTTCGTTCTAGGATAAGACTGCACTATGACTTTGTTAGGTATAAGTCTATTCCTAAGACATCACTATTCGTTTTGGCTACGGGTCGTAGTGGCAGCCATCTTCTCGTAAGTTATCTTAATTCTCTTCCTGATGTAACTATGCGTGGGGAAGTTTTAAATGAACGACAGCCAGGAGGCATAGGTCCTTGCACTGTCCAGCGACTGCACAAACACATCAGAATGTCCACTCTTCGGCATCCAACTTCGATTGGAGGTGTGAAATTCTTGCTAGAGCAAATTAGGAATAAAGGGCTCGTGCTGTCGGAGCTTAGGAATCATTGCCCTGAAGTGAAATTTTTAGTGCTTTACCGTAAATCACTTGGAGAACAGTTCGTCTCACAAAGAATCAGTAAGAAGACAAAAGAATTTAACCGACTAAAAGGACAACTCGTAACGCATGAGACTGTTCTAGTTGATTCCGAGAAATTTATTAAATATTGTCAAAGGCAGCGCCAACGATATGACGATTTACGTGACGACCAATTCGTGATGGATAATTCACTGTGGATATCATATGAAGAACTTACTGAATCAAAAGAATCTTTGTTTAAAGAAAAGGTTTGCCCCTTTCTGGAAGTGCCATATAGCCCATTGACTACTATGTTGATCAGACAAAACCGCCAACGTCTTAGCGACAAAGTAGAAAACTATGCCCAGCTTGAACCATTGTTCACGAGCTCTGAAACACGATTAGATTACGATTATTAAAAGGAATGTCCTTCACGATATTAAACTAGTCGTCAACAATAATGATTGAATTCTGTTTATCTCTTACCAACGAATTTGTACGGTCCAAGAGATAATTTTCGCAATATTAATTCAAACTCATCGTACCCTTAGAATGCTATCGGACAAATTGGCCACAGTGATTAAACGACGCCATAAGATAGCGCACATCTGACACCAACATTGCATCTGAACATTAAAAAGCTACTGAAGTGCCTATTTAACAAGGTGTTCTATTTAATGGTGTTTCGCCTATTTATTTGAAAAGAATCTATTTTACGGCTCAGTGTATTACGGTGAATCCCAAGTAGTTTTGCAGTTTGAATAAGATTCCCTTTTTTCCGGATTAATGCATTACAAATAACTCTCTTTTCAACAACATGTCTTATGTCATTAAAATGAATACCCTTGTGTAACATTTCATCAATTAAGGTCTCTAACTTTTCTCTCAAGAGTTTTTCTTTGGTGTCTGAAACGGACGTTAAACCGTTGAACCTAAATGACGGTACCTGCCTAGCATGTATGTTCCTTGGTTTATTATGCAAATTTAATGTTTTAAGTAGGTGCCGTCATTTACGTTCACTCGCGTTTTACTGTTCGGTGGCAAGGCATTCACCAGTCATATGCCAATGATGTAATGACACTTATACCAGGACTTGAATATCGATTAATCAACGGATCTTCAGTAGAACGGCCACGCACGTTCCACCATTCAAAATATGTAGAATCTGTCAGGTTAAAAGCACCCAGACGAAGTGTAAGTTTGTCAGTTAGTGATATAGAACCTACGGCGTCTAATACCTGATATGCTTCTGGTAAGTATTGATTGTCCTCAGCGTTTTCTTGATCTTGTGATTGAACAAATCGTAATGAAAGTTCTCCTGTCCATCTCCCAGATGGTGCAAGATATTGCAATCCGATCACACCTTCGTTAGGAGCTATTGAGTCTAGGGGGGTTTCTTCATTATCAGATACATCACTTCCGCTAATGGCAGCGTAACTTCCTCTTATCCTGATCGCGTCGGTTATGAACGCCTCCGCCCGAAACTCAATTCCTTTGATTTCAACTTGTGCAATGTTCTGACTTTGAAATTCAAGTAATCCAGTGAAAGGGTTGAAGCCCTTTGTAGTAAGTTCTATGAAATTATCATATTGGTTTGAAAATCCTGTGGCTGAAAAACTTGATCGCCCAAAAGATGCTCGTAGTCCTGCTTCGATATTGTCGCTAGTTTCAGCGTCAAGTGAAGCGTTAGGCAGCGTCGTGTACCCACTCTGAAGATTCGTAAAACCACTATTAATGTCGCTGTAAGGAGGGGCGCGAAAGCCTCCGGAATACTGTCCATGCAGGGTAAAGATTTCCGACAATTTAACGCTGGCACCTATTTTGGGCGAGATTGCATCCGCGGAGAAATCAGCAGGTTCAGGGCTTAGAGTGGACAGAAATATTTGATCTTCTTGATCGGCATCGAGAGAAAAGTCGTCATATCTCAAACCAGGCACGAATGTAATGCGTCCCATTTGAACTTCGGCTTGGACATATATCCCTCGTTCCGTAACATTGCTTTGAGGAAAATATTTTGAAGGAAAAATTAAACTCGTATAAACCGGAGCGCCGGTCACGAGATTCACTTCAGAGCGATCTCTAATCATGTCAAAGTGATCACGTTTTACACTAGCACCAAATGTAAGAAATACATTTTGATTGGCTGGGCCAATCCATTTTTGTCCCTGCACGGAACCACCGACACCTCTTTGATCGAAATCAACTATGCCATTTCGAAGTGCGGTTGTCGGAGGACCAAACATGATTGTTGTCCTGGTCTGATCAACAACTTGAGATGTCTGATTTGCCTGGCCATAAATGTTCCAGGTCAATAAATCTAGACCACCTCTCCCGGCAAGAGAATGGTCGAGAGAAAGACGCCAGCGATCTTGATTGTCTACTGCCTCTGCTTTAGAGGTCGTAACCAACATGAACCCGTAAAGAAGCTGAGTGTCGAGTTGAGAGATAATATTTGTATCAACCTGCGTTTCAAAACTTTCTCCAGAAACGCGTATAACATTACCTGGTGAAGCAGTGAAGACTGCTTTAGCCAAGAACTGCCGACTGAGTCGATCTTGAGGATTCGGAACAGTGCGACTCGCATCGTTAGCATCTACCGTGCCTTGATTCTTGAACTCGTTACCTCGCATAACACTAGCAAATAACGAGCCTTGGATTTTATTGTTTCCTCCAGCTACTGTCAGATTACCGCTGAAATCATCAGCTCTACTATTCCAAGTTGTCTTGGCACCAACGTACAAATTTCTGTTTCCAAGGTAATCCAATGGATCTTTTGTAAACAACGAGACGACACCTCCGAGCGCATCGCTACCGTAGAGCGCTGAATTTGCACTTCTAACAATTTCAAGAGATTTGAGAGTGTCAATATCTAGTGAAGTTTGGTGCACATTAAAGGGGCCGAAGTCAAATTGCTCTGAGATCTGGACGCCATCGACTTGGGTCATGACTCTGTTTCCACCAACACCACGGATATTAAAACCATTAAGACCAAATCGCGTGATGTCGTTTTCAATGTACACCCCGGGCTCGTATTTCACAACATCTTGGAGGTTTTCGGCCAGGCTGTCTAGGATGTCCTCGCCGGTTATGACTGATACATGGCCCGGGGTTTCCCGAAGTGGAGAGGGATTTAAAGTCGCACTAACAGTCACAGAATCTAAAAATGTCAAAGGTGGATTCTCTTTATCTTCGTTCTCACTGTTATTCTCGGTATTGTTTGGTCTTGAGGTTTCTTGTACCGCAGTGACGGAGACACTCAGCAAGGCAAACGTAAGAATACCAACAGAAACGGATTGAGCAAAAAATCCATTTCGCAAAAATTTACAAATATCCATACTCTTTAAGTCCATTTTCAGGACACTCCTCAGAACTTACTTATTCTTAAGATTAAATCAAATTATAGGTAATGAGACTCATTATCATTAGATGAATCATAGATCCGGCCTGATCGGTCGGTCAAGTCCTAGGCCTTATAAATTAATAATTTAAGAATAAAATTTCTAAGAATCACTGGAAAATAATGATTTTGCCTATTCACCTGGTGTTTCTAGACGATTGAAGATTGCACTTGCGGAGTTTAAGGCCAGACGCTCGAAGCTTTTAGTTCTTCCGTAGCCCTGACCAATTGTTCACTGACCCATTCCCCAAAGAAGCTGTGTGGAGCGAAACCAGAACCGATTCTCACATTTGATAGGTGCCCGAGAATTTCTGGTTCTGGCCCTTGAAGCGCAGTTCGTGCTGGAATTACAAGAGCCGTCCTTCCAGCGTTCTTTTCCTCCGCAATGATGGCTTTGATCTTCTCTTCTGCTTCTTTTCTTTTTTCCGGCCAGTCTTCACGCCAGAGTTCCCACCTGAAGTGTTGAAACTCAGGAGCCTGATTATTCATTTGACTTGCAATAGACTCAAGCCGCTCTAGCCAATTGCTATTTCCTTCCTCCGTTGCAGCACCATGTCCTAACAGCAAAATCGTCTCCTGAGACGGGTTACGCGATATCTCACGAGCTCGATCCAATAGTGCTTTGGCAAAAAGAGGATGGTCTTCAACACCGCCTAGGGTGGCAAATATCGAGGCTGACCGCAGTCGACTTGGTGGAGACATTCCCATCGTAGGTCCTGATAAGCTACCTAAGCCAAGGACAAACTCAGTACGACTACGAAAAGATGATTCTTGGGCAAAAACGCGAATTACTGCGATTCCTCGAACCCCTCTCGCTTCGAGTTTTTTTATTGCGCGTGTCAATACGTTGGGATCGGCCATTGAAAACGCGTACTCAACATGATTCTCAGCTTCTAAGCGCTTGAGTGGTTGTCGGATAGTTTCATTCCAGTTGATGTTGGAGCCGTGTGGCATGATGACAAATCCGATCTCTTCGTCTTGGAGTGGTATTAAACGATTAGATTCCCTAGCCATCCATGTACTTATCGCGTTATGCGGCACTGGACCCGCATTAATTATCTGCACCGGTAATCCTTGGAGCCTATGACTAATTGAAGAATTTAAATCCATCATTGAGTCCATGCGGGCACCTAGGTGGTAAGTAACTACCACAACGGGTTGTCCGATAGAAACCAAGCGTTGGGCTTCAGAATAAAGATAATCAAAAGAGTCTTTCTGTGAATCTCCTTTTGAAGAGTGGTGATGCAGTACAACAACAGAACTTTCGTAAAATGGCGAAGCATCTTCTACTCTTGCGAGAAGGCCTTTCAAATCATTCTTCATGGAAAATTCACTGTTCGCGTCAAGAGCTCCGGACCCGACAAGCAAGACCGAGATATCTTTAAGTCCATTGTTCTTGTGTAGGCTAGTCTGTTGTTTTCCGCGTAAGGTGGAAAAACTGTCAAGAATAATTTCTTCCGCGAAGAATGATTCCCCTAACGGATCGGTAACCACAAGAGTTTCATCTAGGGATGAAACATTGTCTTTTAGACGTTTCAGTAAAGGGTGAGACGAACTTATGAACAACGGCACGATCGCAATACGTTTTGCCCCACCAGCACGCAATTTTGTAAGGGCTGTGTCAAAATAACGGAGCGTGTCTCCCTCCCATGGTAGAAAGGCAATTTCAGCGGCGAAATGTTGTCGGAAAACTTCAAATTCATCGCGTACCTCTTCATTGCCAAGAAAACCACGATCCGCCGCGACTACAAGAAAAGCTGTGTCATTTTTTGAAATAGGAGACACGATGAATCCCGTATCTAGTGTTTGTGATTCATGTTGTGGATGAAATTGCGCGACTAACCGTTGATTTTCTAGGAGATTCGCACTCACGGCAAAAAGCACGATAATTACAGCCCTAAAAAAATATTCAGAAAAGGTTGCTTTTTTCTTGTTATTGAGATTAAGTCTCATTAGTGATCGACCATCCTATACCACAAGTATTTAAATCGTCAACATTCAGAATGATGCCAAGATTTTATTTGGTCTTACTTCAAAACTTGCGCCAATTGTTTCTTTTCCTAATGAGGGATACAAATATCGGCTAGAGCAAATAATAAGTGTTCAAACGGAGTAAAGAGAATTTTTCGCGTTAACGTTATAGTCTCTTTTTGCATTCCACCCTTAACGGTTTGGGGATTAGAAATGACTGAAGGTTTATATGGGACACAGAAAGTATTATCTGCTGTCAGGAAGTTAATTCTAACCATTTTCGTGATCGGCTTATTCGGCACTGGTGGAGAGTTGCTACTCATAGGTCACACCGATGGTTATCAGCAATGGATTCCAATCGTCTTAATGGCTTTTAGTGTAGTAGCGCTCTGCCTCCATTGGTTTTTTTTAAAACCGCTAACTGTTCGCCTGTTTCAGTTGACAATGGTGATGTTTGTGCTCAGTAGCCTTGCAGGGATATGGCTTCACTATCAGGGCAATCTTGAGTTTGAGCTTGAAATGTATCCTGCTTCGCATGGTTTTGAGCTTTTCAAACAGTCCGTTTCAGGGGCTTCGCCAACGCTTGCACCAGGGGCAATGCTTCAACTTGGTTTGTTAGGTCTCGTATACAGCTACCGGCATCCGTTAAATAACTAGTTGTATTTTCTGGTGCTCGATAAGAAAGTGAGAGAATGATGATAAAAAATATGATCAGAGCGACCGTCGCCTTTTCTGTAATTTTGATGGTTTGGCTAATTATCGGGAAGACGACTCACATAATTGGTCAGGTTGGAGACAGTAGCGGACTTGTTAATCCAAATCTTGCCGGTGAAGAAGAATTACATGCCCTACCTCACCTTACAGATAAATTGGTACAGGAATTACTAGCGCATCGTCCATTTCTAAGTATGACAGAGCTCAACAATCATCTAAGTCAATCTTTGGAAGGGGAGCAACTTGAAGAGCTGTACGAACGTTTCTTTGTACCCATTAATTTAAATACAGCCAGTAGGGACGAAATTCTTCTTTTGCCGGGGGTGGGAGACCGTCTTGCACATGAATTTGAGGAGTACCGTCCCTATCGTGCGTTAAGACAATTTCGTCGGGAGATCGGTAAATACGTTGATTCCAATGAAGTCCAACTCTTAGAACGTCACGTGTTTGTTCCGATCAATATTAACTCCGCAAGCGACGAAGACCTCTTGAGTATTCCAGGTGTCGGCCAGCGAATGCTTCACGAGTTCAAAGAATATCGTCCCTACCGTGGCATTGCCGAGTTTAGGCGAGAGATAGGTAAGTATGTCGACAGTAAAGAAATCAAACGATTAGAACGTTATGTTATTGTGGAATAATTGAATGATCACCTAATGCTATAAGTTAAGGTGTTACGCCTCATAGGCAAATTGGTGTGAGTCTTGACAATCCTACGCCGAGAAGCCGAATTTCGTTGGCTTGAAGCTGGTGTACCGTTGCATCACGTCAAACAACTGCTTGGTCATTCCAATATTTCTCAAACCGAGACGTGCTTAAACGCAGGTGCTGTAGACCTTCGTAAAAGCATGCCTTCAGCAGAGATTAATGCAAAGGCGCCTATAAACCGCCTGCAAACTAATAAACGGCTAACGAGACAGAGAAAAGGAGGACACGCTAACTCTCTGTTAAACTAGTGGTTAACCATACAGGCGCCTGTAGCTCAGCTGGATAGAGCACCGGCCTTCGAAGCCGTAGGTCGCAGGTTCGAATCCTGCCGGGCGCGCCAATTTGCCTCTATTAAGAATTGAATGCAGATAAGCACGGTTTACAAGCAGAAAAACGTGCGTCAATTGATGGAGAATTACGTTAGCTTGATCAAGATAGTGGTGTCTAAACAACGACACGCCTCAATAAATACTTGATATAATTCAAAATTTTAAAGGGTGCGCCCGTAGCTCAGCTGGATAGAGCGCCTGCCTCCGGAGCAGGAGGCCGCAGGTTCGAATCCTGCCGGGCGCGCCAATTGTTATTACCTTTTATCGTGGGCCGCTAGCTCAACTGGTAGAGCAGCAGACTCTTAATCTGCGGGTTTGGGGTTCGAGTCCCCGGCGGCTCACCATCTTTCCCTGTGAAAAATAGATGATCCAGAATATCGTCAGTCTCAGTACAACCTAGAAATGTTTTAAGTTTTCTGAGGCCTGAGTTTTCAGATCCGAAAAGTTTCAAACAACAATTCGCCGCGCGACTGGAGATCGCACGGCGACTGAAGGTCTGGCCCACGTCTTTTGGATTCTTCCGAAAGGATTTAATCCCCAAGTTCAGTCGTCACTCAGGCTTCCCGCACTCTAGAACTTCATTCGAAGCTCAGCAACCAACTGGCGCTTCATGATGTCGCCAAAGACGTGTTGCTGAATATCTGCGTTCATCAAGTTGGACACTTTCAGACTAGTGGTATATTTCCCATCATTCCAACGAACTCCAAAGCCCAGATTGACGAGGGCATACGAATCTGTGCTCCCCGCGAACCGAGCGTCCAGAACATCTTGCCAGAATGCCTCATCCGTGAAATTCACCACCACGTTACCAAAGTAACGACCAGTAGAGAAATTTGTTCCGACATTGAAACGATGCTGTGGCGGCAGGTTCACTTCGGAAATATCGAATCCCTCAACTACGGGAGTCGACTGATAAGAATAGTTTGCAAACGCATTGATGCTCTCGTTAATCACGCCGTCTACACTGATCTCAAATCCCTTATCTTTTACGGTACCCAAGTTTCGATAGGTGAACAACGACGGCAGTCCAGGCTCAGGAATGAAGTTCAATAAAAAACTCGGCAAGGGCGCGGGCCACGTGGCAGGTGGATTCGTGCCACTGTAATTACCAATCTGAGTGAAAAAGATTCCGTCGTCGGTGCGGTTCCAATACACCGAAGCGCTAACGGTCGCTCGACCAGCAACGACTCCACTGTACCCAAGCTCAATCGCGGTCATGGTTTCCTCTTTCAAGTCAGGGTTTCCAACTGCAGCGACTGGAAAGATGAAATTTGATACCAGAGGATGGAGAGCACCAAGGTTGGCCTGATTCAGTATTACCGTATCCAGACCATTATTGATGAATGAGGGCGAACGAAACGCACGATTATACGATACTCGAATGGTCTGATCAGGGGCCGGTTTAAACATGAATGTTGTACGCGGCGAGAACACTGGGTTCTCAATCGACGAGAATTTGTCGACACGCCCACCAACCATCCATCGAAAGTAGTCCGACAAGAAAATCTCGTCCTGAAGATACGCCCCGCCCTCGTTTCGAGATTCACCATTTGGAGCCAGTGATATATCGAAAGTGTTGTGCCGGTAATTTCCTCCAAACGTCAGCAAATGACTTGTGCCGACGAGATATTGGTCCGATGCGTTAATGTCGACTGTTTTCGTGTTAAACAGTAGCGGCAGCGGCTGACCAGAAGCAGCCACAGTTAACAAATTTGACCCTTCTCCATTAAGTAGATTCGTAAATACACCAATATGGCGTGCTCCACGGTCATAGTTGAGGCTTGCTGTGCTCATTCGAGTACCGCGCTGTACGTCGAAAGGTCCTAGCCCGCTGTGAACGATTCCTTCCGATGCAGCAACGCCACCAGAGAGCGATAATATCCCTCCATTTTCATAGTCACGATCAACTCGAACATTAAATTTAGGCTGAGATGTTCCCGAGTTCGTATACGGTGGGTACGGTGTGTTAAAAGTGTTTGAGATCGTGCCAGCAGGTCGCGCCAATGCGTCCTGTCCGTAATAGCCAGCTGAGAGTTTGTAGGACCACCGGTCATTGACCGCCATTGCTCGTGATGCGTTTGTATAGAACAGCGTTCCAGCGCTGTCGTCCCGTCCCGGAACATCACGACCAAATTGACCCACACCAAATGTCAGGCTGGTTCCACCTTCGGCAGCAAGTTCGCGTGGTGATTTAGTTATGACGTTCACCACACCACTCATCGCATTCGCACCCCACACCGCCGATGCTGGGCCGCGGATTACTTCGATTTGCTTAATTTCATCAGGGTTCGTTGGAACTAAGTCCCACATCACCAAGCCAAAGAAATCCAAGTAAATGCTTCGACCATCGACCAACGCAAGTTGGCTAGTGGACAACGTTGAGGTCGATCCTCTCGAGGTCAAATTTATATCGCGGGCTGAGATCTGAGCGACGTTTACACCAGGCACGGAACGTAAGAGCTCTCCAACGTTCGTTGCTGGAGAATTCTGAATAGTTTCAGACGAGATAACACTGACCGCCGCAGGGGCATTAACGAGTTCCTGTTCGGTTCGAGAGGCTGTAACTACAAGTTGCTCTTCAAATTCGATAGGGTTTTCAGGCTCTTTATTTTCATCTGTGGTCTGCCCGAACACTGAAATTGTTGCAGTAAAAAAAATATCGCTACTATACGCCAAACTAACATTTTCACCTCTTATGTGTAACTTCTCGTCCCTCACATCACTAACGTAGTGGGGCATTATCCTTTGATCATAACAAATCATTTTTATTGATGTGCACCTCAATCGCGTCGTTTTATCGTTTTCTCTCTGCCGAACGGCGAAAAGAATATGACGCTTATGGGCGCCATACAAACACGTAACACCTTGCAAGCCGATGTTGCAGAAGCTGAGCTAACGTTTCTCGAATTCTCAACAAACGCTATTGGATGTGTTGGTGTAAGTTGGTCCTCTTCGGACGAAGTCAATGTTCCGGAGAAGATGGTTCGGTTGGCACTGAGCGAACTAGATACAACATAGCCAAGCCCAAGCCCACGGAAAGCGGTCCTTCCGAGAGAGCCCACGAAGGTGGCATTTCTTCACTCACGTCGATGATCAATAGGACGAGACCCAAGAAGGTGACGCTCCACCCGAGGTAAATGAGAATAGGTCGATGACGCTTGAGATCGCGGGAGACGAGAAGGAACAAACCGCCGACGATTGCGTAAAAGGCCGAAGTTGATCTTGCGAGATACCAAACAACAGGTGTGTCTGGCATCTCGCCAAGTTCGATCCATCGGTGAATATCACGCATCCACGAGTGTGGCGCGGCTACAAAGATCAGGGCGAACAGCATAGAGATTCCGAGGATTCGGAGTAGCCAGGTCAGTGCCCAAGATTTTTGATTCATGATAATCACAATAACATGTTGTGGGCTTCTCGGACGAGTGAGTGTGAAGTTGCTCAACGCGGGCTTCTTCGACCGGCTCTGGTGGTTTGCTACACGTCACGAAAGGTCTAGGGCTACTCGTTAGAGTGGGTTAAGCTGAGCAAGTTTTTCTAAGAAAAATTGGGATTCTTATGGGTCGTTACGAGATACAGACTACGCATTTGCAGTCTTCCAGTGGGCGAGTATATTGAATCCTTGGTAGGACTTCTGTAGATAGCCTGGTGTTCTGAAATGAAATCGTTTGATAACGAGTGGATCTTGCAGGTCTTCGAGGACCATCCCAGTTTCTTCACCAAGAGGATGTTCGGTGGATTGGCAGTCTACCTGTTCGGCCGGCAGATGCTGCTACTGGTTGAACCAACAAAGACTGGTCGCTGGAAATCACACGGCGTCATGATCTGTACTGAACATGCAAATCAACCGGCGATCGTCAAAGAATTCCCGCAATTAGCCCCACACGACGTCTTGAAGAAATGGCTCTACATCGCATCGCTTCATGAGGAGTTCGAGACGACCATGGAGAATGTGGCAGCAGCCATCGTGCGGAATGACCAGAGATTCGGGATTCACCCTCATCCGAAGTGACAATTCATCTTACAGGTCATCCACAAAACTAAAGATTGTTACGGGAGGAGTCAGGCGCAGGTCAATACTCTCTACATCAACGCACATTTAGATCGAACGCTGCCATTTCTCTGGCATTTCTTACGAGCAGTCTTCCTTCAGCTAGAGCAGGAACATTCCAAGTCTTTCCCTCAAGCGCAGAGAATCCTGACACTTCTTGGTGTTTATCGGGCCGGGCCTCCACGAGCACGAGTTCCCCTCGTTCTGTTAGTACGATGAGATGATCACCGGCAAGTAGAAGTTGGCCGTAGCCGTAGCGCCCGCCTTTCCATTGCAGGTTCCCCGTGGCTGCTTCAATGCAGGCTAGTATCGCTTCATCGAATCCATAGATATACCCATCATGCAGCACAGAACTACTAAATTTATTTTTCATTCTGTTGCTGCTCCAAACGGTCTCGACTCGAAACTCACCGTTAAATGAATTTATTTTGATTCCGGCTGCTCCATGTCCGTATCCTGAAGACAAAAAGATGTGATTTTCCTCATAAAGAATCGGTTGAGTCATGCTCGGCACAGTCGGTGTGACCCATGGGTATTCCCACAGTAAAGTTCCATCGTCAATGTGCAAACCAAGAGCTCGTTCAGCCGTCACGGTCACTACTTGTTCCATGCCATCTAACGTCATCAACATGGGAGAGGTATATCCTTGTACATCGTCAAGGGTGTGCCAAATGATTTCACCTGTAAGACGGTGATAGGCCGCGACTGACCAACCGTCACTTCCTCCAGGTTGCATAATAACAAGGTCATCAACAATCAATGGTGATGCCGACATTGCCCAGGGTAAGTTGTCGGCGCCACTATCTTTTAAGATATCCCGGTGCCACAGGACTTCACCCGTCGTAGCGTCGAGACACCAGAAATGCCCTGTAGCACCGAGGGCGTAAAGACGTCCGTCGTGCCAGGTCGGGGTTGCACGTGGTCCCGGACCCCCTAAAGTTTCATTAAAGTACGCCTCCCACGCGTGAGTCCATAACTCACGGCCCGTGACTACGTCGTACGCAACAACGACTTCTTGTTCTCGCCGTTGTTCGATCGTAAAGGCTCGGTTTTCGGCGACAACAAAGGATGCATATCCTCCACCGATTGGTTGGATCCATAGGGGTTCCAACCCAGGACCAGGCCAGGATTTCAACAGTGGAACTTGGTCATAGTGTCCATCGCGATTCGGACCTCTAAAGTCAGTCCAATATTGTCTGGAAAAATTTTTCTCGGGTGGGGCTGCAGTGTCCGAATCGATAGAAGACGAGGAGCCAGCCGGAAGTAATCTTGAATAATGTTGAGAACGATTCAACTCAAGTATTTCGTAATGTTCTTCTGTGTCCCCGAATGAAACAATTGGACGAAAACCGTTCCCGGCGAGTTCAATTCGTAAATCAAAACCCACCATTAATGCAACGAACAGCAACAGCACAGCCCCAAGGCCAACTGCCAGAATTTTTACGAGCGCGCGTATCCAA
>CEUS01029435.1_pt1 | contig 17725 bp, 16 predicted proteins | sample 427031 | NCBI WGS metagenome assembly CEUS01 (sample SAMEA2622837, study PRJEB7988) | marine metagenome | biome: marine biome (ENVO:00000447); feature: marine epipelagic mixed layer (ENVO:xxxxxxxxx); material: "saline water (ENVO:00002010), including plankton (ENVO:xxxxxxxx)" | depth 140 m | reverse complement strand
GCGCCGTCTTCACGAACTGTATGACAAAGTTTTTTAAAAGCTTTTTTGTCAGCTTTTTTCATAGCTTTGATGGAATCAAATTTTTTACACCCACCTTGCAATGCAAGTTCTGCAAAAGCGTCACGAGTTCCTGATGTTGGCGGAGGGCCAAGCACTTCAATTTTTACGTCTGGAAGAGATGCATCAACATCTTTCCATGTTTTGTGCGGGTTAGGAATAATTTTTCCACCTACCATAACATTTTTTCCAAGAGCTAACCAAATGTGTTTTCTTTCAATTTTCATTTGTTCAGATCCTTTTGAATTCGCTAAAACAATACCATCATAACCAATTTTTACTTCAGTGATTTCAGTAATGCCGTTTTTAGCACATTTTTTTATTTCTTTACCTTTAATACGTCTAGAAGCGTTAGTAATGTCCACGTGTGTCGGGCCAATACCTTGACAGAATATTTTTAAACCACCACCTGAACCTGTACTTTCTACTACAGGAGTTTTAAAACTAGATGAAATACCGAATTTTTCAGCAACAACAGTTGCAAAAGGATAAACGGTACTTGAACCCACAATTCTAATTTGATCACGGGCTTGAGCCACAGTAGCTGTTAGCAATATTGTTGTGGCCGTTAAAAGATATTTTGAAATTTTTAACATATAAATGCCTTTTAATAAAAAATTTATAAAAAACAAAGTAATTATGTACATTTTAACATTACAGTTTTATGACATTAAAATTTTTTTTTTATTACACTGGTTTAGTATTTATAAACTAAATAAGAAAAATAAAAAGATATATAAAAATTTTTAATATTGATAAATATGCCAGAAAAATTAAGTTTAAACAATAACTTAAATAGAGATGAAAAAGAAATAGAATTCCCTAATTTTGGACTATTTTCTAAAAAATTAAAAAAATTTTATGAAAATGAGAATAAAAAATTAATAAAAGATTTTAAACAAAAAAACAACGGATTAAATCTAGCCAAAAAGCGTTCATTTCTTTTAGATAAAATTATTTGTAAATGTTACGACGGTTATTTATTAAATCTTAAAAAAAAAGAAAATTTAAAATTTTGCATAGTTGCAACAGGAGGTTTTGGTAGAGTGGAATTAGCACCATATTCTGACATCGATATTCTTTTTCTTCATTCCATTAAAAAAAAAAGTAATTTGGAAAAATTTGTTAAACCAATTTTACATATCCTATGGAATTTAGGATTAAGAGTTGGTTATGCAACAAGAACAGTAGAAGAATGTATACGCTATAGCAAAAAAAAAATAGATATTTGTACATCTATTTTAGAAAGCAGATTTATTTCGGGAAATTATGATTTATATAAAATATTAATTACAAAATATAAAAAAAATATTATCGGCAAATATGGAAAAAATTTTGTAAAATCCATTTTTTTTGAAAGAAGAAAACGTCTTAAAGAAATAGGAGAGTCTAGAAATTTATTAGAGCCAAACATAAAAAATGGAAAAGGTGCAATAAGAGATTTACAAACATTGGATTGGATTGGAAAATTTTTTTACAAAGTAAAAAAAATAAATGATTTAGTAAATTATAAAATTTTAGATAAAAATTCTGCACAATCATTAGTAGAAGCAAAAAAGTTTTTTTGGACTGTAAGATCTTATTTACATATTCTTAGTGGAAGACCCAATGAACAATTAAATTTCGAATATCAAAAATTAATAGCAAAAAAAATTGGTTACAAAAAAAAAATTGAATTATTAGATGTAGAAAAATTTATGAAAGATTATTTTTTTACTGCAAAAAGAGTTAGTGATTTAATACGAATTTATTACACGCTTATTGAAGATAAAGAAAATTTAGTTAAAACAAATAAAAATAAAAAACTGATAAAAATTGATAATTTTATTATAGAAAACAAGAAAATTAATTTTTTTGATAATTTTAAATTAAGGAATAATGATATAAATAGCTGTAATAGTATTTTCCAAATTTTAGAGGTTGCTCAGCAAAAAAATTTAAATATAAATCCAAAGGCTATAAGATTAATATTAGAAAATGTAGAAAATTTAAAAAATAAAATAAAAGGCAGAAAAAAATTTTTAGAGGTTTTTTTTAGAATTTTAACTTTTAAAAAAAACAATAAAGAAAAATTTATTAAGTTGATGTCTGATTTAGGAATTTTAGGAATTTTGATTCCAGATTACAAAAGAGTTTCAGGCCAAATTCAGTTTGGGGGCTTTCACAAATATACTGTTGATGAGCACACAATTAAAGCTATAGGATTCATAGATGAATTTCATAAAAAAAATTTATTTAAAGAGGATTTATTGTACAAACAAATTTTTTCTGAAATTATTTCATCAAGAGTACTTTATGTTGCAATGTTTTTTCATGACCTAGGCAAAGGTACCGGAAAAGATCATTCGATTATTTCTAGTAGAATTGCAGAAAAATTTTGTACAGATCTACAAATAGATCAGTCTGAAAAAAATACTATTGTGTGGTTAATTAAAAATCATTTGTTAATGAACAAAATTTCTCAAAAAAGAGATATAGATGATTCAAATACAATATTTGAATTTGCAAAAAAAATTCAATCTTTAGAAAAATTAAAATTATTATTTATTTTTACAGTTGTAGACATGAAAGCAACAAGCAAAGCAATATGGAATTCTTGGAATAAATTTCCTTTACAGCAATTATTTTTAAAAACTAGAAATTTATTGTTAGGTGGAAAGATTAATAAAGATGAAAACTTAATTGAGTCTATGAAATATAAACTAACAAAAAATAATAATTTATTATCAAAAAAGAAAATAGAAAATCTAATAAAAATCCTGCCTAGTGAAATATTTTTAAATAATGAAAAGGAAAAAATAATAAAGTTTCTAAAAATAATTAATAAATTTAAAAAAAAATCTTTTATACAAATTTCACAAAATAAAAAAAAACTAGCAACAGAAATAATAATTTATACTAAAGATAATATAGGATTGCTTTATAAGTTAGCTGGTGCAGTTTCTATCTCGGGATTTAATGTTGTAGAAGCAAAGGTGTCAACTCTTAAAAATGGCATGGCTTTAGATGTACTGTGGGTTAGAGATTTAAATAATGATATGTTAGACAAATTATATCATTTTTCGAAATTAGAAAATACTTTATATGATGTTTTGGAAAAAAAAATTTCAATTAATGAAAAAAAAATAAATGAAGTAAGGAAAAATTTTAATGAAAAACTCTTTAAAATAAATACAAAAATATTTGTTGATAATAATATGAGCAAAAAACATACAATATTGGAAGTAAATACTCTTGATAGAATTGGTTTAATTTATGATTTAACTAAAAAATTGTATAATTTAAAATTAAAAATAAGTAGTGCAAAGATATTGACCATGGGAAAAGGTGCAAGTGAAATATTTTATATTCAGGATTATAAAGGAAAAAAAATACAATTAAGCAATAATATTAATAGCTTAAAAAGAAGCATAAAAAAATTATTAAAAAAATAGTTTTCATAAAATTTAATGAAATTAATAAAACCCTTTATAGCAATAAGTAGTTTTACATTTTTAAGTAAAATTTTAGGTTTTATACGAGATGTTTTAATAGCAGCTATTGCTGGAGCAGGAATTATTGCAGATGTTTTTTTTGTTGCTTTTAAACTTCCAAATTTTTTTAGAAGATTATTTGCTGAAGGAGCATTTTCTGCTGCATTTATACCAATTTTCTCTTCAATTTTAAAAACAAAAGGAAAAGCAAAAGCAATGGAGTTTGGTTCAGAAGTTTTATCATTACTTTTTTTTATTCTTTTTGTAGTAGTTATAATTTTTGAGCTGCTAATGCCACTAGTAGTATATTTTCTAGCTCCTGGTTTTGCTCAAGACCCAGAAAAATTAAACTTGTTAATAGAATTATCTCGAATAACTTTTCCGTACCTTTTTTTTATTTCTTTAGTTTCTTTATTTACTGGGATACTAAATTCATTTAACAAATTTGCAGCTGGTTCCGCTGCACCAATACTTTTAAATTTAACTTTTATAATATTTATATTATGTTTTGAAGAATTTTTTAAAACAAAAGGCCACATGTTATCTTGGGCTGTTTTCTTTGCAGGGTTATTTCAATTAATTTTTTTAATATTTGTAATATATAAAAACGATTTAAAAATTTTTTTTATTAAACCTAAATATTCCAGTTATATAAAAAAATTATTTAAATTAATTATTCCTGGAGCAATTGGCGCTGGAGTCATTCAAATAAATTTATTAATAGATGTTATTCTTGCTTCTTTTCTTAAGACTGGTTCAATTTCATATTTATATTATGCAGAACGTATAAATCAATTACCAATAGCATTAATAGGTGTAGCATTAGGCACTGCTCTTTTACCAACTTTATCAAAACAAATAAGCAAAAATAAAAAGAACGAAGCTTTATTTACGCAAAATAGAGCAATTGAATTTTCTCTTTTTTTAGCAATTCCATCTACCATAGCAATATTCATATTAGCAGAGCCAATTATTAGCGCCTTTTTTGAAAGAGGGGAATTTAATTTAAATGATAGAATACTTTCAGCAAAAGCTTTACAGGCTTTTGCAATTGGGATTCCAGCTTATGTATTAGTTAAGATTTTGACACCAATTTTTTTTGCAAGACAAAATACTGTGACACCAGTAAAAATTGCAATTTTTTGTGTATTTATCAATTTTTTTCTTAACATTATTTTAATGTATTTTTATCAGCACGTAGGAATTGCAATTGCTACTGCTATAGCATCATGGGTAAATTGTTTATTACTTCTTTACCTATTATTAAGAAACCGAGAGATTGTTTTTGATAAAGTTATTAAAGAAAAATTTAAAAAACTGATTTTAATTAATATATTTTTTGGTTTATTAATTTTTTATTCTATGAAATATATTAATATTTTTTCAATATATAAGTTCTTAAATTTATCTATTTTTGTTTTTTTAAGTTTTTTTATATATATTTTATTATTAAATTTTTTTAAAATTTTTATTTTTCCAAAATTTAGATTATTTAAGTTAAAATAATTAATACTTATAAAATGAATAGAATATTTTCAGGAGTCCAACCAACAGGCAATTTGCATTTAGGTAATTACTTGGGTGCAATAAAAAATTGGGTTTCTTTACAAAAAAGTTTTGAATGTATTTTTTGTATTGTTGATCTACATGCAATAACAATAAAACAAAATCCAAAAGAGTTGGAAAAAAATACTTTAGAGGTAACTGCTGCATATCTAGCTTCTGGAATTGACCCTGAAAAAACTATAATTTTTAATCAAAGCTCAGTTTCAGCTCATGCAGAGTTAACATGGATGCTAAGTTGTTTTACACCTATTGGTTGGCTTAATAGAATGACCCAGTTCAAAGAAAAAGCTGGAAAGAAAAGAGAAAATGCAGTTTTAGGTCTTTTTAGTTATCCAGTATTGATGGCTTCTGATATTTTAGCATATAAAGCTACACATGTTCCTGTAGGGGAGGATCAAAAGCAACATTTAGAACTTGCAAGGGATATAGCCGGAGCATTTAATCAAACATATAATAATGATTTTTTTCCATTGCCTGAACCACAAATTTTTGAAGAAGCAAAAAGAATTATGAGTTTAAGGAATGGTAAAAATAAAATGAGTAAATCTGATGATTCAGATTATTCTAGAATAAATATTACCGATAATAAGGATTTGATTAATTTAAAAATTAAAAAAGCTAAAACTGATGCATATCCTCTGCCATCAAAAAAAGAGGATCTTAAGGATAGGCCAGAGGCTGCTAATTTATTGGAAATTTATGGAGCTTTCAAAAATGAAAAACTTGATAAAGTCTTAAAAGAAGTAGGAGGTAAAGATTTTTCTAGTTTTAAAAAAATATTAACAGATTTAACTATTAGTAAAATTGAACCAATATCAAAAAAAATGAATGATTATTTAAATAATAAAGATTATCTAAAAAAAATATTAAATAAAGGTAAGGAAAAAGCTGATGAAATTTCGTCAAAAAATTTATCAGAAATAAAAAAAATTATTGGCTTATTGATTATTTAGTTTAAATATATTATATCTGAATTATGAATATAGAAACAGAATTAACCCCAAATCCAGAAACTTTAAAATTTGTTGTTGGAAAAGAATTTATTAAAAATAGTAATTTAGAGTTTAAAAATGAAAAAGAAGCAAAAAAATATAAATTTTCTGAAAGTTTTTATCAAATAAAAGGAATAAATAGTTTTTTTATTGGAAGTAATTTTGTTGCAGTTACAAAAGAAAAAAATGCTAGATGGAATTTACTTAAAACAAAAATATTAACTTTTTTGTTAGACTATATATCTTCTAACAAAGTATTAGTTGAAAAAAGTGTTTTAGAAAAAAAAGAAAATAGAAAAAAAACTAAAACCGTAATTGAACAGAAAATTGAAAAAGTAATAAATGAAAAAGTTAGACCAGCAGTTGCCCAGGATGGTGGCGATATAGTTTTTAAAAATTTCGATAAAGGAATAGTTTATTTGACATTAAAAGGTGCTTGTGTCGGATGTCCAAGTTCAACTGCAACCTTAAAACAAGGAATAGAAAATTTACTAAAGCACTATTTTGATGAAGTAATAGAAGTAAGAGCAATTGATTAATTGCTTATTTTTACTAGTTTTTATTGAAATTAACAAATAATTGTGGTATCTTATTTTATGTCTACTATATATAGTACAATGAGTAAGAAAAAGGTTAAAAAAAATAAACATAATTCCTATAAGTATATTATAGGATTTTGTTCTGCATTTATCGTATTAAACTTTTTTGTTGAAAAACTTGCAAATAAGTATGAGGGAAAGAATAATCCCCAAATTACAAATACAAGATTTGACGAAACCCAAGGCCAATTCTCAGAACGTGAAATAAGTTTGGTTTCAAAAAAAAATAAAAATAAAGATTTAAAAAAACTTCCGATACATAAAAGAAAACAACAATTTATTTCTAATTTACTTCCAGTTGCCCAAAGTGCTAATAATGATATTTTAGAAAAAAGAGAACTTTTCTTTAAAATTGAAAAAAAAATACAAAACAACAATTTAAATGTTTTGGAAGCATCAATTCTTAAAAAAATGTTTAAAGAGTATAAAGTTAAAAATAATGACTTATCAGAACTAAAAAAAAGAATTGATATCGTTCCAATTTCACTCGTGCTTGCGCAGGCAGCCATTGAAAGTGGTTGGGGAACATCTAGATTTGCAATTGAAGGAAATGCATATTTTGGACAAAAAGTTATTGGAAAAAAAGTAAATGGTATAGAACCTTATGAAAACACTAATCCTTTAATTAAAGTTAGAGCTTTCGAAAATATTAATCATTCAGTTAAAGCTTATTTGAATAATTTGAACACCCACTATGCATATAAAAGTTTTAGAAAGTCTAGAACCGAATTAAGATCATTTGGAAAAACACTCCAAGGAGAAATTCTTGCTAATGAATTAAATAAATATTCAGAATTAGGAACAGAATATGTTGAAAGTATAAAAAAAATTATTGAAAAAAATAATTTAAAAAAATTCGATTATATTAGTTATAAAACTGCTAAACGTTAGGGATTGGTAAATTGAAATCCAGTCCATCTCCATTTTCCATTATCATTAGTTGTGCAATTAATTCTTGTTCTGCCTTTAGGAAATTCTTTATCAAAACGAATTTCAATTCTATTTTTTCCTATCTTTTTTAATTCTGCTTTTATGTTGTGCGAAGGGTAGCATTGTATTTTACTTTCTAAACTATCTATCAATGTAAATCCTAACAATGGAGGATTTAAATCTTTTATTGCCCTATCTTTAGGTAAAATATTATTTATTTTTAAACCATAAGAATTAGCAGCAAATTTAAACCGTTTTATATCACCATATTTTTCATTAAGAGAGAATCTTGGCATTTCATAAATATCAATACCATTAAAGAAACTACCAGAATGTTGGCCAAAAGCGGCTTTAAAATATTTTTTTACAGTTTGTTTTATTTCATAGCTATATTCTCCATAAGGATATGCAAAAATTTCTGGAACAAAACCAATGTTTTCTAAAAAGTCTTTACTTGCGTCTTCTATTTCTTCAACTAGAGTTTCTTGATTTTTACTAACAAGATGATGATGGCTTTTTGAATGGTGCCCTATTGACACGCCAGAATTTACCATTTCTTTTATTTGCGACCAATTCATATAATTTGAAGATTTAGATCCTACGGGTTTTGTTGAAACAAAAATTGTAAAAGGTAATTTTTTTTCTTTAAGCAGGGGCCAAGCCTCTTTATATATACTTAAAAACGCATCATCAATTGTTATTCCAACTGTTTTTTCAGGTAAATCAGTATTATTTATAAAAGAATCAACAATCTTTTCTACAGGGATCACATTATAATCATTTTTAGTTAATTCATTTAGATGCTTCTTAAATTGAGATAGCTTTACATTAGTTGATGGGTAATTATTTTCTCCAAATCTATGATAAACAAAAACAGCAGCCGAATTTTCTTTGGCTTCAATTGTATTAAAAATAATTAATAAAAAAATTATTAAAGCTAAACTTAATTTCTTAAAATCATTCATTTTACATTATTGGTTTTGTTAACATATTATTTTTAATTAATTTATATCTTTTAGAATCAAATAATTGATAATGCCACCATTCATTTTTATAAAAATCCCATCCTGCGGATAACATTATTCCAAGCAAAATATATCTATTTTTTTGTGCTTTTCTGGGTATCTTATTGCTTCCATGAAATGATTTTGAAGAAAAATCATCAAACTTAGTACCCATATTCAATTCACGATTTTTTTTATTAATTAAAGTTAAATCGATAGCCACCCCTCTTGAATGTGGAGATCCTTTTTTAGGATTTGCAATAAAATTTTCATCAGGTGTATGTTCCCATAATTTCCATTGAGCCTCAGTTGGTCTAAAAGCGTCATATATTTTTAGTTTTAAATCTAATTTTAATGCTAATTCTACACTTTTTTCAAAAATAGGTAATGCCGCTTTATTCAAATAGCAATCTTTTCTTTTATAAATCTGTTTACCAGTAAAATTTTTTTTAGTAGCGTATAATAAATCTATTTCTACGGGGTATTTTTTTTTGGTTATTTTTATTAAACTCATAATTTTTTAATAAGAAATTTAAAATAATATAAGAATGAATATATTAGCATTTGATACAAGTACAGATAAATTTTCCTTATCTATATTAAAAAATAATAAAATTGTTTTGAATTTATCAAAAATTTTAAATAAAACATATTCTAAATTCTTAATACCATTAATAAAAGAATCATTGTTTAAAAGCCAGCTAGATGTGAAAAAAATAAATCATATTTTAGTATCATTAGGTCCCGGTTCTTTTACTGGAATAAGATTAGGGATTGCTGCTGCTAAGGGTTTAGGTATCCCATATAAAATAAAAATTTCTGGATATAACAATATGAACGTTTTAGCTCATTCTATAAATGATAATATTAACGGGAGAAAAATAGTTGTTTTAATTAAAAGTAAAAAAGAGGATTTTTATTTTCAATCATTTAATTCAAATAGACAGCCCTTAAAAAAGGTATCATCTTTTCCAATAAGTAATTTGCCTAAATATTTTTTTAACAAAAATTTAATTTTTTGCGGAAATTTAAATATTAAATTAATTAAAGAACTAAGAAAAAAAAAATTATATTTGCATAAAAATATATTTTATAATTCTGAATTAATAATTAATTTATTTAGAAAAAAAAAAATAAAAGTAACTAAATCTTTAGATCCTATATATGTATATGAACATTATGCTAAAAAAAATTAATTTTATTTTAATTTAACAATTAACTATTAATATAAATATTGGTTATGGAAAAAGTAATTAAACATTTAGATGTATTAGAAATATGCAAAAAAAATGGCGTAAAAATGACACAGCAAAGAGAAATAATTGCTGATGTTATAAATAAATCTAAAGATCATCCTGATGTTGATAAGATTTATGAAAGAGCTTACAAAAAAAATAAAAAAATAAGCCTTGCTACAGTTTATAGAGCTGTAAAGTTATTTGAAGAAGCAAATGCTATTATAAAACATGATTTTAAGATTGGTGATGAAAAAGCTAGATATGAAGCTGCTTCCCAATGGGAACACAATCATTTAATTAATGTGATTACAGGTAAGGTAACTGAATTCCAAAACCCTGGGTTTGAAAAATTAGCACACCAAATTTGTAAAAAAAAAGGACATAAAATGGTGGGATATAAATTAGAACTTTTTGCTCTAGAAGAAGCATGTAAAAAAATAAAATAAAAATTAGTTGGGATAAAAAAATTATATTAAGACATAAATATAATCAGGCAAAAAAAAGACGAATGTGTCTGGGCCCTTCAAAAAAAAAAATTACAAATAAAAAAGATTGGTTTATTAAACCGGTTAGTTCAATAAAAAATTTAATAGAAAATTCATATATTCTAGACAGAAGAAGAATTAAAAAAAAATTAAAATCAGCTAGATTTAAAAATTTTGAAGTACGCCTAGCAAAAAATTTTAGAGATATTGATGCTGCACAAAATTTAAGGTATAGAGTTTTTTATGAAGAATTAAAAGCAAAACCAACAATAAAAAATATTTTATATGAGAAAGATTTTGATGAATTAGACCCTTTTTGTGATCATTTACTAGTAATCGATCACAACAAAAAACCTTCTCGTGAATCAATAGTTGGAACATATAGACTAATAAGAAGATCTATGACCCAGGTTCATGGTAAATTTTACACGGAAGGAGAATTTAATATTAACAAAGTTTTAAAATCAAAAGGAGAGATTTTAGAATTAGGCAGATCTTGTGTTCATAAAAATTATAGAGATAAACCAATTATAAAATTGCTTTGGAAAGCAATTTCTGCGTATATGGAACATTATAAAATTAAAGTTTTATTTGGTTGTGCTAGTTTTCCAGGGACAAATTATAAAAAATATAAGCAACAATTATCATATCTTTATCATTATCATTTGGCAGAAAAAACAATTTTACCTACTGCGTTGCCACCAAATAATATTAATTTAAATTATTGCCAAAAAAAAGACTTGGATGTTTATAAAATTTTTAAAACCTTACCTCCATTACTAAAAGGTTATTTAAGAATAGGAGCCAAAGTTAGCAATGGAGCGTTCATAGATAAACAATTTAATACAATAGATATTTGTATAGTTTTAAAATCTAATGCGTTAAAAGAAAGATATGCAAACTTACATAAAATTAAGAAAAAAGATTCAAAAATAATTTTTTTAAAAAAATTTCTAAAAAAAAAATAGATTAATAGTGATTTTAATATTTATAAGACTAATAATTTTTTTAGCACTTACTTTGGTTCTTTTTCCTTTCCAATTAATAATTTTTATATTTATTAAAAAATTTAGCTATCTAATACCTTATTTTTTTCACAAAATATGTAGTGTAATTTTTGGAATTAAAATAAATACTTACGGCAAAGTTCCAAAAAATTTTCCTAAACTTTTAGTATGCAATCATGCTAGCTATCTGGACATTTTAATTTTAGGGAGTCTAATTAAAACATCATTTGTTGCAAAAAAGGAAGTCTCTAGCTGGCCATTACTAGGAATATTGGCAAAATTACAAAACACAATTTTTATTGATAGAAAAATATCATCTTTAACTATGCAAAAAAATAAAATTATAAAACATCTTCAAGAAAAAAAAAATTTAATAATTTTTCCAGAAGGCACTAGTAGTGATGGAAATAAAGTTTTACCATTCAAAAGTTCGTTATTTAATATTTTTGAAGAAAATAAAGGCACAAAAATTTTTTTACAAACTATAACTATAGTTTATAAAAAAATAAATGGGAAGACTATGAGTTTTAATGATAGAAAAAAAATAACATGGCATTCTGATATGAATTTGATTACAAATATTTTTGATGTTTTAAAAAAATTTAGTATAGAAGTTGACGTTATTTTTAATGATGAATTTTTACCTAACAAAAATAATAATAGAAAAAAAATAGCTAGATATTGTTGGAATAGAATAAATAATAATTTAATAAATAGTTTGAATAGAAAATAAATATTTTATTTAATAAGCCTTTATGTTAAAAAAATTTAAAATAAAAACTTTTGGTTGCCAAATGAATGTTTATGACAGCCAAAAAATATGTGAAATTTTGTATAAGTTAGGATATAAAAAAACATCTATCGACCGAGATTCTGATATTTTTTTAATTAATACTTGCCATATAAGAGAAAAAGCAAAGCAAAAACTCTATTCTGAATTAGGTAAAATTTATAAAATAAAAAAAAATAGATTAAAAAATAATCTTAGCACAATTTGTGTTGTTGCAGGATGTGTTGCACAGGCTGAAGGCAAAGAAATCTTTAAAAGAGCTCCATTTGTAGATATAGTTGTCGGGAGCCAGGCATACCATAAATTACCTTCGTTAATTAAAAATATTAATTTAAAACTTAAAAAAAAATTAAGTATAGAGCTTGATTTTGCACCTAAATCTAAATTTGATAATTTGCCAAAAGAAAATATTCAAAAGGAAATTTCTAGTTATTTAACAATTCAGGAAGGATGTAATAAATTTTGTAAGTTTTGTGTAGTTCCTTATACAAGGGGGCCGGAGTATTCCAGACCAGTAGAAGAGATTATTAATGAGGCTAAAATATTAACCAAAAATGGTACAAAAGAAATAATTCTACTTGGCCAAAATGTTAATGCATATCATGGAGTAGGTCCCAATAAAAAAGAGTTTAATTTAGGTAAATTAATTTATTTTTTAGCAAAAATAAAAAATTTAAAAAGAATAAGATACATGACTGCACATCCAAAAGATATGCATGAAGATTTATTTAAAGCACATAAAAATGTAAAAAAACTAATGCCTTTTTTACATTTACCAATACAATCTGGTTCAAATAAAATTTTAAAAGCAATGAATAGAAATTATACAGTAGAAGAGTATTTAAAAATAATTAATAGAATAAAAAAATGTAGAGAAGATATAGTTTTTTCATCGGATTTTATAATAGGATATCCTGGCGAAACAAAAGATGATTTTAAAAAAACTCTTAATTTAATTGATAAGGTAAAGTTTGTTCAATCCTTTTCATTTATATATAGTCCAAGACCAGGCACAACAGCATATAATTTAAAAGATACTATTAAACAAGAAGAAAAAAAAGAAAGACTTAGTATTTTGCAAAATAAGTTAAAATCTTATCAAGAAGATTTTAATAAAAATTTTGTAAAAAAATCTTTGAATGTTCTTTTTAGTAATACATCAAATGAGAAAAAAATCCAATCAATGGGATACTCTCAGTATATGCAATTAGTAAGGGTTAAAAATAAAATAGACATACTGGGAAAAATTAAAAACATAAAAATAAAAAAAAGTTTTTATAAAAGTTTAGAGGCAACTCCTTTAATTTAAATTTTTTTATACAAGTATTTGGCAAAAAATTTAGGAAAAAATATAATAGAATTTGATGATAATAGCATTTTAAGAACTATGCTTGGTGTATTTCATAAAAATCTAGATATTATAGAACACGAGTTAGATGTTACATTATCACCAAAAGGAAATATTATTTCAATAAATGGTAATTCTAAGAACATTATAATTACAAAGAACGCTCTTTCTGAATTGTATGAAAGAGCAAAAGTTTCTGAAATAATTGAAAAAAGAGATGTAGAATCAATAATAAAGAACATGAAAGAAAATAATGAAAATAGAGATTATCTTAAAAATTCTATAAAAACACCAAAAAAAGAAATTTGGCCACGTACAAAAGGGCAATCTAAATTGCTTAAGGAAATTTTAAATAAAGAAATTGTTTTTGCCATAGGTCCGGCGGGTACAGGAAAAACATTTTTAGCTGTAAGCCATGCTGTTTATATGCTTACTAATGGATTAATTGAAAAAATTATAATTTCTAGACCAGCAGTTGAAGCAGGAGAAAAATTAGGTTTTCTTCCTGGGGATCTCAAAGAAAAAATTGATCCATACCTAAGACCTATATATGATTGTCTAGATGAGAATTTACCAAAAGATAAAGTATTAAAATTAATAGAAAACCAAAAAATAGAAATAGCTCCTATTGCTTATTTGAGAGGAAGAACATTAAATAATTCTTATATAATACTTGATGAATCCCAAAACACATCTCCAATTCAAATGAAAATGTTTTTAACTAGGTTAGGGGAAAATTCAAGAATGGTTGTTACAGGAGACCTAACACAAATTGATTTGCCTTTAAAAAGTAAAAGCGGTTTAACAGACGCAGTAAACAATTTAAAAAAAATAAAAGATATTTCTTTTGTTTATCTCACAGAAAAAGATGTGGTAAGAAATCCATTGGTACAAAAAATAGTAAAAGCATATGATAGATGAGGTCTAATTATAAAATAAATATTTTTTTAGAAAATAAAAAATGGTTAAATAAAAAAATATTTAATTCAAAAAAAATCATGGAATATTATTTTAAAAGTCTCGCAACAATGACTATAAAAGAATGTTTACTAAAACCAAAATTTAAAAAATTTAGAAATGTTAAAATTAATATTAATTTAATTTTATCTGATGATAATTTTTTAAAGAAATTAAATACAAATTTTTTAAATAAAAAAAAAAGTACAAACGTGCTATCATTTCCAAATGAGAATTTTTTCAAAAAAAAAGAAAATTTTTTAGGAGAAATTTATTTATCTTACGAACTATGCAAAAAAGAAGCAAAGAAATTTAAAATGAATGAAAAACAGAGAAGCGGACATTTAATAATTCACGGAATATTACATCTTTTCGGCTTTAATCACGAAACAAAAAAAGATGAAAAGAAAATGATTGCTGTTGAATCAAAGATATTAAATTTCTTAGGAATTAATTATTATTAATTTTTATATTTTACTATTGCCCAAAAAATTCATAAATAAGCTGTTAAATCTTTTTGTAAAGAAAAAAAATAAAAACCTCCAAAATAATATTGAAGGTTTATTAAATGAAAGATTAAAACAAGAAAAACCTTTAAAGATTAATGAGGAAAAAATAATTTCAAATGTCTTCCAGTTACCTGAAAAATTAGTTAACGACATTATGATACCTAGAACTGATATAATGTCAGTCGATGCTACTACAGATATTAATAAACTAGTGAAAATTATTGGAAGAACTAGTCATTCAAGATATCCGGTATTTGAGAAAAGTAGAGATAATATTATAGGCATGATACATATAAAAGATGTAATTTCATGTTGGGAAAATAAGAAAATTAAAAATATTAGGAAATTAGTAAGAAAAATTTTATTTGCCCCCCATTCTATGACTGTACTTGATTTACTATTAAAAATGAGAACTTCACATATTCATATGGCGATTATAGTTGATGAACACGGAGGAGTTGATGGGTTAGTTACAATTGAAGACTTAGTAGAGGAAATAGTTGGTGAAATTAAGGATGAACATGAAGCACAAAAAGAAAGTAAAGGAAAAACTAAAGATTTCATAAAAGATGACGGGGCTATAAAAATAAATGCTAGAATGTTAATTGAGGAATTTGAAAAAAAATACGGAAATATTTTTTCTGATAAAGATGATATCAGGGATATTGATACAATGGGGGGGTTAGTTTTTCATATTTTTGGTCGGGTTCCTTTGAAAGGCGAGGTAATAAAACATGCAAATGGTTGTGAATTTGAAATTTTAGATGCAGATTCTAGGAGAATAAGGACGATATTAATCAGAAATCATAAATGAATTTAAAATATTTTTACTCTTTTTTGTTTGGAGCTACTTTAGTTTTATCTTTTTCTCCTTTTAATTTTTGGTTTTTTCTTTTTCCTTCTTTAACTTTTTTGTTTATAAAAAGCTATAATTCCGTATCCAAAAAAGAAGCTTTTTTTATAGGATGGTTTTTTGGATTTTCTTTTTTTATTTTTGGTTTTTATTGGATATTTAACTCATTCATAATTCGTGAAGGTATATTTATATATATAATGCCGATTTGCCTTTTTTTATTTTCTGGCTTCTTAGCTTCTTTTGTTGGATTAATAAGTTTTTTAAATTATAAATTTAAATCTAATAATATAATTTTAAATATTGGATTTTTCTCGATATTTTGGACATTTAGTGAAATTTTAAGAGGCCACATCTTTACAGGTTTTCCTTGGAACTTATTAGCTTACACATTATCAAACTATAAAGCTTTAATACAGATTTGTTCAGTAATAGGTGTTTATGGGCTAAGTTTTCTTATTATATATTCAGTTTTATCTATTAGTATTTTTGTTTTAAACTTTCGTATCAAAAAAAATTTGTTTCTACTAATTTCATTTTTTTTAATATTTTCTTCAGTTTTTTATTACGGTTCAAATAGAATAAAAAATTCTAATTTTGATATAGTTGAGAATAAAGTAATAAGAGTTGTACAGCCTAATATAAGTCAAAAAGATAAACTTAATTTAGAAAAATTAGAAGAAAACTATAAAGCAATGGTTGAACTAAGTTTTAAAAATAAAATGGGAGCATTAAATATTTCTGAAAACTTAAATATTTTATGGCCAGAAACAGCATTACACGATTTTAATGATTTAAAAACTTATTCGGTTTTTAAAAAATTAAATACAAATTTAAAAGACGAAGAATATGTTATAACTGGTACATTTAGAAATAAAAAAAATAATTTTTATAATAGTGTCGGGGTTATAAATAAAAATTTATCTACAAGTTTTTTGTATGATAAAGTACATTTGGTTCCATTTGGTGAATATGTTCCTTTTTCAAATTTTTTTAATAGCTTAGGTTTTAATTTTTTTAGTTTAAAAAGCGGGTCTTTTGATCAGAATATAATTAAATATAAAGATCTTCCTAGTTTTAAAGCATTAATTTGTTATGAAGTAATTTTTCCAGGAAAATTTGTAAAAAAAGATAAACCTATGTTAATAATTAATTTTACAAACGATGCATGGTTTGGAAACACAATAGGTCCACACCAACATTTCGATAGTTCTATATTTAGAGCAATAGAAGAAGGAAGACATTTGATTAGAGTAGCCAACACAGGAATTTCAGCCTCCATAGATCCTTTTGGAAAGATATTAAATAAAATACCACTAAATACTTCAGGATATTTTGATACTAAAATTTTTTTATTTAAAAAAGATAATAAAATTATGAATACTTTTTTTAGTGAATATAAAAATAATTTAATTTTTTTAGTATTAATAATTTTGTTTTTTGTACTTTGTATTTTAAAATACTTAATTCGATATAGGAATATAAATTGAAAGATTATACATTTACAAGTGAATCAGTTTCAGAAGGGCATCCTGATAAAGTATGCGACTTAATTTCTGATAGTATTGTAGATCTTTTTTTATCAAAAGACCCTAATTCTAGAGTTGCTGCAGAAACAATGGTTACAACTAATAAAGTTATTGTTAGTGGAGAAGTTAATGGCCCTGATGTGTTTAAAGAAACACCACTAGAGGAATTAGTAAGAAATACCATAAAAAAAATTGGTTATGAACAAGAAGGTTTTAACTGGAAAACAGTATCAATTGAAAATAATCTTCATCAACAATCTGCAGATATTGCAATTGGTGTAAATAAAAAAAATGAAAAAGAACAAGGAGCTGGTGACCAAGGAATTATGTTTGGATATGCGTGTAATGAAACAAAAGAATTAATGCCTGCTCCTATTTATTATTCTCA
>CEUS01039154.1_pt1 | contig 17726 bp, 14 predicted proteins | sample 427031 | NCBI WGS metagenome assembly CEUS01 (sample SAMEA2622837, study PRJEB7988) | marine metagenome | biome: marine biome (ENVO:00000447); feature: marine epipelagic mixed layer (ENVO:xxxxxxxxx); material: "saline water (ENVO:00002010), including plankton (ENVO:xxxxxxxx)" | depth 140 m | reverse complement strand
TTGTTATTTAATAAGAAAAATCCAGTTTGGTACTCAATATCTAATGGTAGTCAATCATATGTAAGAAAAATCATCTCAACATTAGATAATAAAGCTCAAAAATCAACTGAAATTTTAAAAGTGACACGTTCATCAAAGGATGTTTCATTACATCTAAATAATGGTAATATAGAAAAATTTGATCTAGTAGTAATTGCTACTCATGCAAATGATTCATTAAAGTTATTAGAGAACCCAACAGAGCAAGAAAAAATGTTGTTGTCAAAATGGAAGTACAGTAAAAATAATGTAGTTTTACACAGTTACACAAAATTTTTACCTAAAAATAAATATTTATGGGCTTCTTGGAATTTTTTAAAACATGGTGTCGAAGATAATGCCCCTTCAACTATCACTTATAATATGAACAGATTACAATCACTTAACACAAATTCTAGTTATTTCGTTACTTTAAATCCTCATATAGGAATCCCATCAGAATACGTGCTTTACAAAACACAATATACTCATCCAATATTTGATAATTCATCTATAAATACTCAGAAATATTTACCATCCTTAAATGGAGTCCAGAATATCTACTATTGTGGAAGTTATTTTGGATATGGGTTCCATGAAGATGCGATCAACTCTGCTATAAAAGTTGTAGAAGAAATTGATGGCACTTATGAATTCTAAAATATTTTTTGGATATCTAATGCATAACAGAAAAGGGTTCCATAAATTCAAGTTCCAACATTATTTCTTTGCTATAGATATTGATGAACTTAATCAATTGAATAAGTATAGATTTTTTGGGTGGAATAGATTTTCTCTGTTTTCATTATTAGATAAAGATTATCTTGGTGAAAAATCGGGTTCTATACGTGAAAAACTTTTATTACGTCTGAAAAAAAGTGAAATAAAGATCAGTAAATTACAAGTTATACTTGTCACTACACCAAGATTCCTAAACCACACATTTAACCCCTTAAATTTCTATTATTTTTATACACCTCAAGGCAGTCTCAAAAAAGTTTTTGTGGAAGTAAATAATACATTCGGTGAATCTCATCTATATATACTGAACCACAAAATTGATAAGAATGGTTATTTAGTTGCAACACAAAAAAAACTATTTCATGTTTCTCCCATGAATGACATTGAAGGTGATTATTCTTTCTTCCTCGAAGACTTTCTTAATACTAATCATTTGAATTTAAATATAGACTTAACAACTAGCGGTAATAAATTTTTCAGTAGTGCGTTTCGTGGAAAAAGTATGGAATTTAATGGAAAATCATTACTGAAAATAGCTTTTAAATATACTTTCAGCACTTTTCTAGCATTACCCCGTATATTATTTCATGCAGGGATATTACATTATTTGAAAAAACTTCCAATTTTCCCAAAACCAGATCCGTCAGATAAGATGACTTACACATCTACCTATAAACCATATATAAACGAATTTAAAAAATAACTTATGTACTAATAAAGTTTTCTAATTCATTATCGTTAAATTTATAATAAAAAAGAAATCCTAAGCCAACTAATATAAATGCCAGTGAACAAAGAGTCGCAAATGCATTAGTAATGCCAATCCAGCCTACTAGAGGACCTACAAATAAAGCAGAACCACTAATTGTTGAGCTAGTTACTTCCATTAAACTAAGAATTTTACCTCTATAATTAGCAGGAGCCCTGAAATGAATTATTGATTTTACAAAAATATGATTAGAACTTCCAAGTAATGTACATAAAATATAAAAAATAAGTGTCTGAAAATAGTTATTAGAATATCCAACAAAAAACATGAGAACAGGAAGTAGAAGACCTGTAATCAAAATTGCAACAATTAAATTTGTATCTAACCTGATCTTTACAACAGAAAATATAAGACCAGCTACAACAATCGAAGCAGTTGCTCCCATATGAAGATATGCTAAAGAATCAACATCAAGATTGAGATGATCTTTGATCAATACAGGAAACATTTGAGTTAATGACCAAGAAAACATGCAAGTGACTAATAACACAAATAAAGAAAATATTAAGACAGGAGAAGTTTTAACAAATTTTAATGTATTATGGAATTCTTTTATAGAAACTTTTAGTAAGTTAAATACAGTGATATTTTTTGAAGAAAGAGAACCAGTATTAGATACAAAAGTAATAAGTAAACCACATATTAAAAATAAACAAGCCACAAAAATATATGTAGCAGGTATACCGTAATTTTTATAGATGAAACTTGTAATAAGTGGAGAAAATAACCCTGCAAAACCAAAATTCAATTCGATTAAGCTGTTAGCTTTAATAAGCTCATTTTTTTTAACGATTACAGGTATATATGCCTCGAAAGATGCAGCAAATAAAGTCCACAGTACACCAATAATAGATACTAAGACTATATGCTCAACTTTGATATTAGTGAATTGAAAAAAAACTGACAAGAACAATACAGGAAGTCCAATACAAAGACAGACTACCAGAACAACTTTCTTTTTTTCATATATATCTGAAAGAACTCCACCTATTAGTATTAGACTAAGAGAAAAAACACTAATAGACCCTAATATAAAACCTAATATATTCGCAGAATTAGTTATGTCGAAAATGACCCATCCTTGAATGAGTGATATTGAAATTAAAGCGAAATGAAAAAAGAAAATAGAAGAAAAAATATAACGGAAGTTGAGGTTTTTAAATAACTGAATCACACAATAATTTTATGAAATTAATTAATGAAAACCAATAGTTTTATATACATTATTTTAGTATTTTCAACACTTGCTTTATAGAACTTTTATATTGATGTACAATGTGTGAGTTTAAAATAATTTTATACAAAGATTTAATCTAAAATGTCTAATCGAAAACGAAAACAGACGATGTCCCCAAAAGAAGCATTGGATTTTCATTTTAATTCATTAGTCATCGATTCACAGCAACCTGGTATGACTAATGCACTTCTGTTTACTGAAAATATGAGAAAAACTCTTGGGGAATATGTGGAAGAAGGACATCTTTCTAGAGCACAGATTACCAGAATACTTGAACAACAAATGGTCGAAGAAATACAGACGTCTAGTAAAACACAAAAAGAATATGTAAATCTTTGGAAAAAATCTGGTGTTAATATTGCCAGTGCAACTTATGCATCTGCGGGAGCTATCCAATCTGATTCATTTTCTGACACTGTGGTAGCAGTTGCACAAGCAAGAGCAATTGTAGACGCATTGAGTAATGAAATATCATTAATATTAACTGCAGAAGATATAGAAAACACATACCGTGAAAAAAAATTAGGTTTGATTCTTGATTTTCAAAACGGAACTCCATTTGGCAGTAATCTATCTAATATAGATGTTTTCTATAATCTTGGAGTAAGGGTTGTTCAGCTTACATATAATCTACGTAATCTAATTGGAGATGGATGCACAGAAAGGTATAAATCTGGATTAACATATTTTGGCAAAGAAGTAGTAGCTAAAATGAATGAAAAAAAAATGATTATTGATGTAAGTCACTGTAGTGAACAAGTTGGATGGGATTGTATTGATATTTCAACTGCACCAATTATGATTACCCATTCTACAAGCAATGCTCTTGCAAAACATGAACGTGCCAAAAATGATGATCTTATAAAAGCAGTTGCTGATAAAGGAGGTTTCTTTGGAGTTGCTGCAATCGCTGCATTTATTTCAGAAAAACCTGGTACAACACTTGACGATTTTGTAGATCATGTAGAGCACATAATCAATGTAGCAGGAATTGACCATGTTGGAATAGGAAGTGATAAATGTGGGCCTGGGCCAGACACTGGAACAAACTTTGCTTTCCCTGACCATATGGGGCCCTATGGATTATCTTACATTTACAAAGATAATCCAGATCCACGTATATTACCATCTGGCTCTTTCGACTGGATTGGCTTTCGCCCAGAACATCGTTTGTCAGCAGACTATCGTATTGAGGGGTTTGATGAATTTATACACTGGCCAAACATCACAATAAAACTTGCTGAACGGGGCTTTAACGAAGAGGAACTTCAAAAAATTCTTGGGCTAAATTATCTGCGAGTTTTTAAAGATATAATCGGTCAATAACTATATTTATCCCTAAATAGAACTCTTCAAAAAAGGAGGTCTTCATGAAAACACCTAGAATAATGTATTACGAGGATGGCAGGCATTCACACATCTATACTTATGAACCACCAATGCAAAAAGAAGAATACGAAGCTGTCGTTAATCAATTATTAGGAACACCTGTAGATACTCTGGTTTTTTGTCTTGGAGAAGGTCGTACAATGCTTCACGATACTAAAGCTGGTGAATTTTGGGGACATAACGTAGATAAATGGCCTCATACTATATGGAGACGTGCACATCAAAATGCAAAGAATTTAATTGAAGAAGGAAATGATCCTCTCCGCATTATATGTGAACGGGCTCAGAGTGAAGGATTTATGATTTATCCTTCATTAAATATACAATGGGATAGTGCTGTCAGAGGAGAGGGCTCTATATGGGTTAGAGTTTCTGATTTTCGGTTTGATAATACAGATTTAGAAATAGGTGCTGATGGAAACATTGACCCTGATTTTCCAGGAATTGGATGTATGGATTTTAAACATCAGAAAGTACGTGACGAACGTTTTGGTATTATTCAAGAGGCGGTAACTGAATATCCAGTAGATGGCTTTGAAATAAATCTTGCCCAGATGCCTTACTTCTTTCATCCTAAAGAAACTAACGCTGGAAGAACTATTATGACTGAATGGATCAGTAAAATACACTCTACTGTCAAAAATAGTGGTGCAGATCGTAAACTAGCAATTCGTGTAATTAATAATATAGATCGTTGTTTAGAATTAGGATTAGATGTCAAAGAATGGATTAAACAAGAAATTGTAGATGTCATCATTGTTGAAGACAGACATCACAGAGTAAATCCAATGGCAGATTTCACACCATTTGTTCAAGCAGCTGAAGGTACATCATGCACTATGATTGCTGTCATGCAAAATTTATTCCAAGATGGTTCTTCACCACATAAAGTTGATAATATTGAAAAAACTCGTGCCACTGCATGTAATTATTGGAATCAGAATATCGGTGGACTTTTCCTTGATCGTGGATGGTTCGTAGATGCACCATATGGTGATTCATTTTATGCAAAATTACGTGAATTACCATATCCACATCTTATGGACGAAAAAGATAAAACCTATTACGTGTCTTACCCTGGCCGAATGGGAGATGAAGATACTAATCTACAGCCATGCCCAGAATTACCAATTGAGTTATCAGTGGGTATTCCTACACATACGGAATTTACAATCAGTGATGACCTACAAAAATGGAATGCAGTTAAACGAATCCATGATGTCTTACTCCGAATAAATATCGTGGGGATCACTGAACTTGATAAATTAGAATTCAAACTAAATGGTCAAAAGCTACCTGAAAGTTGCTTACGAACAATAAATTTAATGTTTAGAATGAGTATACCTGAAAATCGATCAATAGGAGGTTATCTATTTATATTTCGACCTGATATGCAAAACTGGCCAGTTAAAGGAAAAAATGATCTTGAGATAACGTTACTTAAACGTGATCCTGATGTCATTACAGATGTTGCCATAAACAAAGTAGAAATAGAGACTAAATACTTATTGGGAAGAAATTTTTACCACGGTAGATCAGATTCAGATTTAGGAGAATAATCTCTTATTTTATTTCCTAATATTCAAATTATTCGTCTTTAAAATGCAGATCATTTCTTTTTATAGACACTGGTATTAAACATTTTGTCATGAAGAGTTTGTTTGTTTTCACTTTTATCCCAAAAAGCCCAACAATGATCAATTAATATTAATATCCAGAAAATCCACAAACCAAGTATCGAACCTAAAACCGCGGCAAGTACTATATAGATTAATCCCAATTTAAAAAAGATATCTCGCAAAAATCCATATCCCCAAGAAACAGGCATGTCAGGAGATTTAACAAAAGCTGTATAAATTCCAACAAGCTGTTTCCCCGGAGTTTGACCTCGATGAAGTATGATTAACCACCATGCAATCCATCCTATTCCCAGCAGCACTCCAATAAAAATATAATCTATTAATAATGATGCAAAACGATCACTTATTGAAGCTAATTGGTACTGTTTAACTTCACCTTTTTGAAATGACTCTTGTTTCTTAGCTACTGAAATAGTACTTTCATTAGATTTGTTAACACTATCGTGTATTTTTACACCACAAGAAGAGCAAAATACTGCATCCTTCTGATTTTGATTTCCGCATGAATGACAATACATATTTAATATCCACTTCTTATAAAATCAGCAATACGCTCGCCAATTACCATTGTTGTAACATTCGTGTTTGCTCGAATACAATCAGGCATAATCGATGCATCTGCAACGCGAAGAGAATCTATACCATATACTTTACCAAATTGGTCTACAACTGAAGTTTGATCTGATTCAATTCCCATTTTACAAGTACTTGATAAATGATGACTTGTAGCTGCTTCACTTCTTATCCAATCATCCAAAGAATTACTGGATAGTAGATGATCATTTGTTGGAAGTACTCTTTCCTGAATTAAAGACTTAAGAGGAGATTGGTCTCCAAGAGAAAGTGATATATAGATAGATTCTCTCATTCTTTGTATATCAAAAGGGTCTTGAAAGTAATTAGCATCAATTACAGGCTGAACATGTGGGTCTGAGCTACCTAAATATACTTGACCAGAACTAATTTCTAGATACAACTGAGAAATAAGTGAAAAATAATCACGCGGTGAATGCGATATATGATAAGTCCCCTCTATTGATAATGCAGAAAAACCGAAAGTACACATATCATTACGTAAGGATGAACCAGATGCTGTATACCTCAAACCTATTTGTAAAGGAGAAGAAAGAGGGTCAACTCTCTCTTCGGGTTTTAATTTCCATATCACACTAACCTGAGGATGATCTCTAAGATTTTGACCAACTCCAGGAAGTTCATGGATTACAGGGATTCCGTATTGATTTATATTATTAGGATTTCCTATACCAGATAACATCAGTAAATGTGGTGAAGCAATTGCTCCCCCACATAAAATTATCTCATCAGCTTCAGCTCTTATTAGTTCATTATCTTTTTCAAAGAGAACACCTTTTGCTCTCTTAGCATCAATTAATAACTTGTGTACAAGAGATTCAGATGAGATCGTCAAATTATCTCGATTTCTCGCTAAAGAAAGATATCCAAGAGCTGTACTATATCTAATTCCTTCAAAATGGTTTACTGGCATTGCTCCTATACCAGTAGAGTAGGGGTTATTATGATCCAAACATTCATCGTAACCATTTAGTAAACAAGATTCGTAAAAAGCACGTTGATCATTATTCCACTCATCTTTTTTAAATCTTCTAGTAATTATAGGTCCACTAGTACCATGATATTGATCTTGAATATCAATATCTCTCTCAATCATACGAAAATAAGGAAGTAATTGATCAAATGACCATCGATCATTACCTAATTCAGCCCAATTATCATAATCTTCAGGAATTCCTCTTAAGAAAATTTGAGCATTAATAGCGCTGGATCCACCAACTAATTTGCCTCTAGGGAAAAGTTTTGGTGGAGATTTATCAGTTGTTCTACCATAATAATTCCACCCAAATTTTGTTCCATGCCCAAAAGCCATCCCCCAAATGTTTGGGTCATGGCCATACGCATACTTAACTGGATCTGGTGTTTTATCAAGTGTAGGGTAATCAGGGCCTGCTTCTAGCAAAAGAACAGAGCACCTCTCATCTTCAGTTAATCTGGATGCAATAATAGCTCCGGCAGAGCCAGCACCAATAATTATTTTGTCATATTTCACAATATACCCAATAGTGTTGAATTCATTAAATTAGAAATGGGATGAATCGATATTCGAAGTATTAGTTTTTACGTACTGGTATTCCTTTTAGTAACCCAGATTCATTCATTTCTTCCCATTCATCTAAAAAGGTTTTATTCCACTGATCAGTAAGTGGATGAGACATCATTTCTTTATATACTGTCCAGAAAATAACAATTCCATCTGCTCCATCCCTCAATGCTGCATATGCTGTTTCTGGACTACGTATTAATGCAGCAGTAATGTAAGGTCTTTGCTCCCACCCTTTAAACATAGACACACACTCTCTAACTAATTTTGTTGGATCTCCTCCTATAGGCTTAAGTGGATCACAAAAAGGCAACACATGAGTGGCACCTGCCTGTGCTACTGCAGCTGCCTGAGTTAATGAAAAGACGGTAGTACAATAGGTTTCAACGCCCCTTTTATTTAACTCAGCAAAAGCCCCTAAAGAATTTACACCACAGGGTATTTTTATAATTATCCTAGGAGACATATCAGAAAATACTGAAGCAACATCTATTAACTCTTCAGTTGTATCACCATCAATTTCAACCACTACAGGTTTATCGGTAATATCTAGATACCTTTTTACCAGGTCAACTAGCTGACCATATTTTTTCACCATCTCATTTAAAACTACCGTATTAGTAACAATACCTTCAATACCATAATCCATCCATGGTTTTAATTCTTCAGGATCACCCGCTAACCATATAGCTGGACCACGACCAATTAATTTTGATTTGGATACATTTCCCATTTGTTCTTTATCCATAAGTCACTCCTAATAGTAATTAAAACATATTATGTAATTATGATTATTAAATTTCTTAGTTTATATTCATGAAATTATAACAATAAATAATTTAACCTACAAAATTTTATATCCTGAATATTTGACTAATACAATCATGATGTATATTTTATAAAACTATATTCGATGATTGTCAGGCTGTTAAAAAATAATATGAATATACGATATCTGATACTTTTATCATACGGAGGCTAGAATGAAATCATTTCCAAAAATCATGTATTACCACGATGGAAGACATTCTCATATGTATAGATATGAACCTCCAATGTCAAAAACAGAGATGAATGCGATGATAGATGAAGTAGCCTCGACATCAGTAGATGCTGTTATGTACTGCCTTGGAGAAGGTCGTACAATGCTTCACGATACAAAAGCAGGAGAACTTTTAGGGCATAATCAAGAAGTATGGACTCATGAGATATTTCGTCGTGCAAATCAAAATGCAGTTGCTCTCATTAATAATGGCCAGGATCCATTACAACTCATATGTGATCGTTCGCATGAAAAAAACATGCTTTTTTATCCTAGCTTAATAGTTAATGCTGGTTCAGACAGCTTTGCAATACAACGCAATTCTGATTTCCGAAAAAATAACAGGCATCTAGAAATTGGAGCTTCAGGTAATGTAGATAAAAATTTTAAAGGATTTGAATTTCTTGATTTTGAACATAAGGAAGCAAGAGATGAACGATTTGCACTGATAGAAGAAACGATTACTAAATATCCAATAGATGGATTTGAACTACAATTCACTATACATCCATATTTTTTCCAACCTGCAAAAGCATATAAAAACAGACATATCTTAACAAAATGGATTTCCGATATCCACGAAACTATAAAGTCAGGTAATTCATCCAAAGAATTACTTGTTCGAATTCCTAATAACATCGATGAATGTTTAGCATTGGGATTCGATGTAGAAGAATGGGTGAAAAAGGGAATAATAGATGGAGTAATAGGAGAGAAAATAGGAACAGAATCTTACCGTGCTGGTCCTATGGATGATATTCGCTCACTCGTTAACGTAACATCTAATTCACCATGTAGAGTATACTCAAGCTTACCAATACAAGTTGGAAGTGACCGGATTAATAATGCAACCACTCCAATGCTACGTGCTATGGCTTGTAACTATTGGGATCAGGGAATTGACGGACTATACCTTGTGCATTGGTATGCTGATTGGCCATATGCACCTGAATTTTATGATAAACTTCGAGAATTGCCACATCCAGATATTATGGATTATAAGGATAAATATTACTTTCTTCCAAAAAGACAATCAAAATATCCAGCATCAACTGAACAAAGTCTTCCACTGCCACGAAAACTAGAAATTGGAAAACCAATAAAATTTGATATGTCCATATCTGATAATCTAGAAAGATGGCATTCTGAACAACGTATTCATGACGTACTCTTACGAATACGTATAGGATCCACCACAGAACTTGATACTATAGAAATTAAACTAAATGACAAACTCCTTCCTTCCTCTTCATCAAGAAAAATAAATCATATGTATCTTATGAGCGGACCAAGATACAGAGATGGTGGCTACTGGTTTATATTTCATCTTACTCAGGAATTTTGGCCAGTCAAAGGCTCTAATACAGTTACAATTACTTTAGTTAAAAGAGACTCAGAAATATCAAAAGAAATACAGCCTACTGTCAAAGATATTGAACTTGAAACAAAATATCTGATGGGTAAAAATTTTCATCGAGAATTTAGTGACCCAGAACTCGGAGCTTGGGTTCCCGGATCAACTGATTAAGAATAACACTGCAACTAGTACCTTAAGTTACAATCAATATTATTAAGGAAACTATACTATGGCGCCACCGTATAAGGTAAATAAAGAAAAACTAACTAAAGATTTGTCTGATCTAGGTATTCAAAAAGGATCTATATTAATGGTTCATAGTTCACTTAGTTCTATTGGAATAGTTGAAGGTGGAGCCAATACAGTTGTTGATAGTTTATTAAGCTTATTAGGTAAAGATGGGACTCTCATAGTTCCTACATTTACATATCCGGCAGACTACCCTGATTCAAAAAACCCAGACTGGATATTTGACCCAGTTAGAACTCATTCTGGAATGGGTTCTATTACTAATGCAGCCAGGAAAAGACCTGATGCTTTTAGAAGTATTCATCTTTGGCATAGTGTGGCAGCAATTGGCCCTCTTGCAAAAACAATAGTTAACTCAGGTACTACATCAGCATGGGACTCAGAAAGCCCTATGTCCTCCGCTTTCAGGAACGGTGCTTGGATATTAATGTTAGGAGTTCCATATCTAAACTTAACCGCTATCCACGTGTGGGAGGTCGAATTAAAAGTAGATTACCGACAAGATTATGATGTTTATAGAAGATTACGACAAGAAGATGGAAGCATTGTACAGTTAGTCAGCACAGTCCATGACCGTAAAGATGATCATCCAGGAAGTGATTTCAATAGATTTGGAGAACGACTAGAATCAATAGGCAAAGTACAGTTAGGTGTGGTTGGAAATGCTGTTGCTCGTCTTTTTAAAGCTGAAGATGCATATAATTTAGCAAAAACTATGTATTTTGAAGATCAACGTTGTTTCCTAAAACAAACTGATCCAGTCACTGAACTAAAATATGGGAAAACAATTCAAAACAAGAAAGGAATTCAGTGTGTAATCGATACAGATAAAATCTACACTACTGATAAGACTCTATCCTAATGAAGAAGATAAAATACTATACAAGTCTTTGGAATTATATTTATCATGATGAGCCCCAAAGCCTGGAAGAAGTAGTAGGCCAGGTAAGGAATGAGGGCTTTGGGGTTGAACTTTGGCCATATTTTTTTTCTTTGAAACCATATAGACCAACACTCCAAACCAGACCAATATCTATAAAACGCGGATTCAATGATCTTTTCGATATAACTTACCGAGGACAGCTACAAGATTTATTTTCTGGAGTAGAAACATCTTGGCATTCAAGAGGCACTGGAGAAAAACCTCTAAAAATCAGCACATTTCAAGAACACGCCCAGCAAATTGATACCGCCGCTGCAATCGGAAGTTCTATAATATCAGTTCATGATATTGGCTACACCTTAACTAATACTCAAGTTACTAACAATGTTACTGTCGCAAATCAAGTGGTTGAATATGCTACAACACGTGGAATCACTCTTGCATTGGAAACAGGAAGCTTCGAAGCGTGTTTAGAAGCGACTAATAAGATACCAGGTCTGAAGATATGTCTTGATCCTGCAAATATTTTTGATACCTCGCCCCATAGTCTCGAAGACTTTATCAGTACATTTTCTGAAAAAATATGTTACCTACACTTATACGATATATCTGGTGATGAAGGTCACTACGCACCAGGATCCGGTAAAATCCCAGAAGATGACTGGCTTTTCCTGCTTCGCTGGATGAGAGATACAGAATTTAAGGGGCCAGTAGTTTTTGAAATTCGGCCATTACCAGAGAATGAAGATCAGTCAGCTATAAATACTGTAATCGAAGCACGTAAATATCTTGAAAATTTAAATTCTAGTATCTAAACAAATAACAAAAATCATGAGATGAACATTTAGAAATGAAAACCTTAAAATCACTCAATTCCAAACAAATTCGAGAACGATTCGAGATTTCAAGACAATCTTTGTCTAGTGATCCATTCAGACCAATTTATCACTATTCTACTCCGGAAAATTTAATGAATGACCCTAATGGTCTATGTGAATGGAATGGACAGTACCATCTTTTCTATCAGCTAAAACCGTCCAATGAAGATAGGTGGCATTGGGGACATACTGTCAGTAATGATTTAATTCACTGGAAAGATTTACCACCTGCTATTTATCCAAACATTGAAAAGGATTGTTTCAGCGGTCAAACATTAGTTGAAAAAAATCGAGTTATAGCAATTTATCATGGCACAGAATCAGGGAATAACATTAGTATTTCCTCAGATAAGATGCTAACGAGGTGGGATGGGTTACCTAATAATCCAATCATACCAATTGTCCCAGTTGATAAAAACGGATTACCTTATCGAGTTTTTGATCCTTGTATATGGAAAGAAAAAGATGGATATTATTCTATATCTGGAGTCTATAAAAATGGAGAACGTAGCGTTGACTGCGAAGGTGTTAATCATCTTTTTTATTCAAAAAACCTTCAGAAATGGGAGTATATCGGAGAGTTATTTGAATCATCTTTCTTTACAGAACCTGGAGAAGATATAGCAGTACCCAATTTCCTCCCAATATCTGATGATAAATATATTGTTTTATTTTTCAGTCATAAACGTGGAGCTCAGTATTTTATAGGTGAATATAATCAATCTAAACACATTTTCACTCCAAAAACTCATGGGAGAATGACTTATGGCCCGCTTTCAATAGGCAGCCTTCATGCTCCATCTGCAACAATTGATACATCCGGACGTTTAGTTTCAATTTACAATGTTAAAGAAGGAAAACCTTCCAATTGGCAAGATGTCATGTCTCTTCCAAGGAAGTTATCATTAAAATCAAACTCTCTTTTGCAAATTACACCTGTAGAAGAAACAGATTCTCTCAGATTATCTAAGAAAGAATTGTCTGAAATAACTGTACAGCCTAATCAAGAAATACTTCTTAATAACATTGGTGGTAAATCAATAGAAATTGAAGCAAAAATAAATCTAGCTACATCAAGAGAGGCAGGGTTTTATGTCCTCCAATCTAAAGATGGCACTGAAAAAACTAAAATATCTCTACTTCGTACCAGTAATACTCCATATAAGTTCCCTCAAAATGATTCTCTCCAAATTGATGTTTCAGAAGCTTCTAAACATCCAAATATTTATGCACGGACTCCCGAAATTGGACCAGTAAAACTAATTAACGATACCATTCTAAATCTTCGTATATTTATTGACCAAAGTATTATTGAAGTTTTTGCAAATAATGAACAATGTTTAACTTTACGAAGTTATCCTACACAAAAAGATAGCAGAAATATTTCATTTTTTGCAAAAGGTGGCGTTGCAAAAATCCTTAATATGAAAGTATGGCAAATGAAAAGTATTTGGCCAGAACTAAAATTCAAGGAAACTAAATAGACGTATTCTGTTATACCTAAATACGATCACACAACAATATGGTTCGTTTCAAAAAGCACTACTATTTAGTTGTCTACTTGGTCTTGTGGAGCTACGACTTCAAATTGACTCATATCTATCTCATAGCCTGTGTCTGTGTCTGTAACAGGATTTAGAATTCTATTTATCATAATTTTATATTCTTGTGCTTTCCCATGAGCAGGATTTACTTCAATTGCTTTATCAAATAATGATATAGCTTCATCGTATTTTTTCAACTCTAATTGCACACGACCTATATTATAATAAGCCTCAGCATTATTGGGGTTTAATTCAATTGCTTTGTTTGCGTCATCAATACATGATCCATAATACTCTTCTGAACGGTTAAGAAAATTATCCATTGACAACTCTAAATAAGAAGTAGATCTTAATTGATACAATACATCATTTTTGTCATTCATGCTAATTGCGTTTGTAAAATCATTGATAGCATCTTCAAATCTATCCAATTCATAATTTGACCTGCCTCTGTACTCATATGCATCAATTAGGTCTGAATTTAATTCAAGTGCTTTTGTATATTCATCAATTGCTCCTAAATAATACTCAGCATCATAGTGTTCTCTAGCTTGTTTCATATAAGTATTTTCGTCAATTGGTTCACTACTACATGCAAATAGAAGTACAGTAGTGAGTAGAAAACTAGTGGAAATAATATTTCTGTAAAAATTACTATATTTATTCATTAATATGCCTTTGGTTTATAAAAATAAGGAGATAAGGACACCTGATGTTATAAATATAGAATACCATAAATTAATCAATTCAAGAATGCCTTGCCATGTCGAATAATAGCACTTATCATATTGAAATAAGTTTAAATTTGAAGGAAATATTTATGAATGGTAATAGTGTAATAGCTAAAATTTTAAAGATAGAGGGGGTAGAGTGGATCTCCTGCTTTCCTGCTCAAGGGTTAATAACAGCTGCAGCTCAAGAAGGTATCCGCCCCATATTATGTAGGCAAGAACGTGCAGGGGTTAATATTGCAGACGGTTTCACCCGAGTAAATAATGGAGAAAAAATAGGTGTATTTACAATGCAATATGGCCCAGGAGCAGAAAATGCTTTCGGCGGTGTAGCTCAAGCTTTTGCTGAATCTGTACCAATTTTACTCCTGCCAGGTGGTGCATATACTTCTCAACATGGAGTACCACCCGGTTTCCAGGCAACTGATCATTACAAAGGAATTACTAAATGGTCAGGATATGTAAATCAAGTTGAGAGAATACCAGAATTAATGAAAAGAGCTTTTACTCAACTTAGAAATGGTTCTAAAGGACCAGTATTACTAGAAATTCCTACGGATATAGGAGAACAAGAATTCCCCTCTAAAAACTTCACATATGAGCCAGTTAAAGTAATTAAATCACAAGCTGATCCAGCAGACGTTAAAGAATTAGTATCAACAATTTTCAAAGCAAAATGTCCTATGATTTATGCAGGGCAAGGAATTTTATATGCGAATGCCTCTAATGAATTAGTTGAATTTGCTGAGTTAACTGGAATTCCAGTAATGTCTACTTTGTCAGGTAAAAGTGCATTTCCTGAAAATCATCCTCTTTATCTTGGAACAGGAGGTAATAGTACAACATTAATGGCAGAACACTTTCGAACTACTTCTGACCTAATAATAGGCATCGGTACGAGTTATACAAAATCAAACTTTAATGCACCTGTACCAGAAAATACTACACTTGCTCAAGTTATAGATAATGTAGATTTTATTAATAAATCATATGATATTGATTTAGCATGTATCGGAGATGCAAAACTAGTTCTTAAACAAATGATAGAAGAGCTAAAACAAGTATCTGGACGAAAACAACATCCTAATACAGAAAACGCTCTAAAACAAATAAATCAGTTGACCAAAGACTTCTATAATGAATGGAATCCTAGATTAAATTCTGACGAAACTCCTTTAAGTCCATACAGGGTTTTGAAAGAATTAGCAACAACACTTGATGTATCAAATACCATTATCACTCATGACTCTGGTTATCCAAGAGATCAGTTTGTTCCATTTTGGAAATCTGAGAATCCGTGGGGTTATATCGGGTGGGGTAAATCAACTCAACTAGGGTATGGGTTAGGCCTTGCAATTGGAGCAAAAATTGCAAAACCTGAGAAAACCGTTGTAAATATAATGGGAGATGCGTCTTTTGGTATGGCTGGTTTAGATATTGAAACAGCAGTACGCTCTAAAATCCCTATTATAACTGTTGTTTTAAATAATGGGGTGATGACAAATTATACTCAACCTTCTCCATATTTAGGTTATGCAGCAGAAAAATGGGATTTGCATAAACTGACAGGAGATTATGCAAAAATAGCTGATGGGCTAGGTGCCTTTAGCAAAAAAGTTAAAACACCTGAAGAAATTGCACCGGCAATAAAGGAAGCTCTAAATGCTAACAAAACAGGTCAACCTGCATTACTAGAAATCTGTAGTAAAGAAGAAGTCAATGTCCCCAGATACTATAAAGAGCCCTACAACTGGAGACATTCAGGAGTTTAACGAAAGAGAGTATTTTCCTTCTGATACTTGTTTATTGATTATATTTATCTAAAACAGATGAGGAAGCGAGTAGGTTATTAACTGGAAAATTGTAGAGCATATAACGATTTATCGTGAAAAAAATATGTATGCAGCACATCCTAATGTAATCCGTACTCCATCAGGAGATCTATTAGTTTTATTTCATTCATCTCCTTTTTTAGGGTATTCGCATCACTCTCACCCTTTATTTCAAATAAATGCTTGTCGTTCTATCGATGATGGAAAAACTTGGGGGGAATCTGAATTTATTGCATCTGACCCTCGTGGTGGAATAATAGATTTTGGAACACATACACTTCCTGATGGCAGTGTATATTTACATGCTTCAAGTAACGAACTTATTCCTGCAAAAGGATATGTTGATATAAATTTTGAAGCGCCACCTCATGCTGCTGCAATTGGAGACTATGATGAATCAGTATGGGTTTCTAGACCAGGTATTCCTTTCTGGATACGCTCAAATGATAATGGTTATACTTGGAGTTTACCGAAACGATTCCCTGAAATACCTGGTGCAATTTGGGGACATCCTGCTGAACATTCTGGCGTGTGCAGAAGTGGCATTTTAGTACTTTCAGATGGATTATTACTTATGCCTAGTAAAGCAACAGAGGATCCTGAAGGCAATCCCCCTTATTTTGGTATGATACGTTCTTCTAAGGATATGGGTAAAACTTGGGATTATGGAGGTATAATTGCAAATGATCCAGTAGCCCATTTTAGTGAACCAACTATTATCATGACAACTACTGGCCGAATCCTAGTTCTTTTCCGCTGTCACCCTGACCCTAAAAAAGGAGCTCAATTTTTAGCATTAGTATATTCTGATGACCTTGGTAAAACTTGGTCTACTTGGAAACCAACATCTATTAAAGGAAGTCCGGGGCATATGCTTAAATTAAGTGATAATCGCATTTTCATTACTGCAGGAACAAGGAAGGAAAATCAAAGAGGATGTATTGCAAGAGTTGTTGATCCTGAAGCTACTAACTTAGACTCTGAAACCGATTTGGTAATAAGAAATGATTCTTTAACCAGTGATTGTGGATATCCATGGGCAGTTGAACTTTATGATGGCAAAGTTTTAATTGTTTATTACTATACATATTCTGATCAAACACGTGGTATTGAAGGTACCATTGTTGAAGAAGTTTAGTATGATTAGATTGTTATAAATAAAAATAAAAACTTTAATATTGAATAGGATGATAGACTTATTTAAATCGAATTGTAAAAAATAATGAGGTTTACATAAATGAAAACATTACAAAAGCTTAGCCAGCATCAATTAGATTTC
>CEUS01024984.1_pt1 | contig 17752 bp, 22 predicted proteins | sample 427031 | NCBI WGS metagenome assembly CEUS01 (sample SAMEA2622837, study PRJEB7988) | marine metagenome | biome: marine biome (ENVO:00000447); feature: marine epipelagic mixed layer (ENVO:xxxxxxxxx); material: "saline water (ENVO:00002010), including plankton (ENVO:xxxxxxxx)" | depth 140 m | reverse complement strand
TAGAGTAAAAAAATTATATTGGAACAAATCTTTCCAAAGAGCAAAAACTTTCCAAAAGGCCTATCTTACAGACATGATACAAGAACTCGTTGATATAGGCATTAAAGTTCATTGTGTTATTATTGAAAGAGGCTGGAAAGAGATTGATACAGTTGAAGACTATCAGAAAGCCCTAAAAGAATTTAATCAATAACGTAACAAATATTTCATAATTTATGTGCTTGACATATTTAGTCTATAAGTGTTATTACGTTAGCGAACGTTAATAACAAATTAAGTATGAATATATGGATTATTTAAAAAGAATATTTTTACTATTTACGATTTTATTTGCTTTTACAAATGCTCAAGCAGAAATAAAAAAATTTAACATGGTTTTTGTACCAGCAAGCGAAAAAGGTGATGAAAGTGATTATACCGGACTTATAAATATTGTTGAAGATCTAACTGGATTTGAAATTAATACTATTAAAGTTACTGATTATAATGCAGCTGTGGAAGCTATGAGAGCTGGAAGAGCAGATATCGCTTGGTATGGAGGAAAAACATATATCAAGGCTGCTGAGATAGCTGATGCAGAGGCATTCGCAGCAGGAGTTAGACCTGGTGAAAAAGATGCAGGTTATTATGCTTATTTTGTAGTAAGAAAAGATAGTAAAATAAAAAAATTCTCAGATGTAAAAGGTAAAGTATTATCTCTTAATAGCATAGGTTCAACAAGTGGTGATCTAATTCCTCAGGTTGAATTAGCAAAAATTAATCTTTCCACTACAAATGACAATCATTTTAAAGACGTGTTTTATGCTGGAAGTCATGACGCTTGCTTGTTAGCAGTTTTAAATAATAAGTCCGATGTTTGTGGTATGAGTTCTAGAAATTTTGAAGCGCGTTTAGCAGACAATACTTTTAAATTAGAGCAGGTGAGAATTATACACAAATCTGATCGTGTTCCACCTCCACCATTAGCTTACTCAAAAAAGATTCCTCTTGAAGACAGGAAAAAAATTAAAAAGGCAGTTCTGGAAGCCCATAAGCACGGGTCAATAGGTGGTTACGGTGGAAAAATGTCTCATTATATATCAGTTAAAGATTCAGATTACGATGTTTTACGAAATGTTGTGTCCTTACTAAAAAAAAATAAAAACTAAAAATTTTTGCATATGATTGAAATAAAAAATTTAAAAAAAACTTTTGAAGGCGGCACAGAAGCTCTTAGAGGGGTAGATTTAAAAGTAAATAAAGGAGAATTTTTATCCATTTTAGGACCAAGTGGATCTGGAAAAACCACTTTATTGAGAAGTATTAACGGTTTAGAAAATATTGATAGTGGGGAAATATTTTTTGATAGTGAAAAAATAAACAAAATTTATTTACCAGAAGTTCAAAAAAAAACAGGAATGATTTTTCAAGAATTCAATTTAGTAAATAATTTATCTGCAATAAATAATGTTTTAACGGGACTTTTAAATTCTAGTAGTAAATTTTTATCAATGTTTTATTTGTTTACGAAAGATCAAAAACTAGAAGCTTTAAAAGCATTAGAAACAGTAGGCCTTTTGGATAAAGCATATAATCGAGCAGATGAACTTTCTGGAGGACAAAGGCAAAGAGTTGGTATTGCAAGAGCTATAATAAAAAAACCATCTTTATTATTGGCAGATGAGCCGGTTGCAAGTTTAGATCCTAAGGCGGCAGATTTAATTATGTCATTATTAAAGAAAATTAATAAAGAATTTAAAATAACTATTATGTGCAATTTACACCAGACCGAACTTGCTGCTCAGTATTCAGATAGAATAATTGGTTTGTTAGATGGTGCAATTATGTTCGACAAATTGGCATCGAATATTAACAGAACAAGCATTAATCAAATATATAAATAATATGTTTAATAAAAATATTCTTAAATTAGAAGTAAACAATAAAACGAAACATCTTGAAAAATATTTAAGATCACAGTGGTCGTGGAAAACATATTTTTTTATTATTTCTTTAATAGTTATTTTAATTTTAATTACAATTGATTTAGAAATAAATTTTATAGAATTATTTTCAGAATCCTCTAGATATTTTGGAGATATTCTTAACAGAATGTTACCTCCAGATTTTTCAAATTTTAAAAATTTGAGTTACGCAATGCTTGAAACAATTGAGATAGCATTTTTAGGAACTTTTATAGCTATAGTCTTATCAATACCTGTGGGGTTATTTTCAGCAAGAAATTTAGCGCCTAATTATGGGATTTTTTTATTTGCAAGAATTATAACAATTTTTTTCAGAGCAATTCCAGAATTTATAATTGCAATGATACTTGTAATAGCCATCGGTTTTGGGGCGATGCCAGGTGTACTTGCTTTAGGGATACATACTATGGGTTTTTTAGCAAAATTTTATGCAGAAGATATTGAGCACATTAACAAAGGACCTGTTGAAGCTTTAAAATCTTCAGGAGCTTCCAAGAGACAAATAATATCTTTCGCAGTTATACCTCAAATAATACCATCCTTTGTTGCAAACAATTTATATATTCTCGATCGAAATATTAGAATGGCTACTATGCTTGGTATTGTTGGTGCAGGAGGTATTGGATATGAATTACAATCTTCGTTTAGGATGTTTGAGTATCAAAAAGTTTCAGCGATAATAATTATAATCTTTATTACTATTTTTATAATAGATCATATATCTTCTTTTATTCGTTCTAAAATCAAATAAATTTATAATATAAATCAAAAAAACCACTTCTTATTGAAACATTATAGATTAATTTTACTAGCTTTATTTTAGTAATAGATATAATCAAAAATATCTTATTATGGATACTTACGTTTTCTTTATAATTATTTTTGCCTCAATCATGCATATCACTTGGAATGGTATGGTAAAAAAATATCCCGACAAAGTTATTGCTGTTTCGGCCATTGTGTACGGCCATGTGCCTCTTGCAATTATAGCGATTTTATTTTTACCAGCTCCTTCAGCTGAAAGTATTCCTTATATAATTGCGAGCGCAATTATTCATCAAGGTTATCAATGGTATTTATTAAATTCTTATCAGTTAGGAGATCTTACAAAAGTTTATCCAATCGCCAGAGGATTTGGTCCTTTAGTTGCAACTGTTATTTCAATATTATTTTTGGGTTTAATAATTAGTGATCTTGCAATTTTATCAATTCTTTTAATTTCTTTTGGAATAATGCTAGTTGGTATTTTTGGTCATAATAATTATAAAAATATTAAAGTATTAAAATATTCACTATTAACCGGTTTTTTTATTGGATCTTATTCTATTGTAGATGGATATGGAGCAAGAGTAAGTTTATCAGCTATTACTTATATGAGTTGGTCATTTATGCTTGGAGCCATAATGTTTTTTGTTTTATTGAAAATAAAAAAATACGACAATACATTTAAAGATGTTATCAAAAATGGTAAAAAAATTTTTTTTATCGGAGGATCTTTATCGTATCTTATTTATATAATAGTAGTGTGGGGTTTTACAAAAGCCCCAATTCCAATGGTGGCTGCTTTAAGAGAATCCAGTATCTTTTTTTCAATATTCATTGGTTATTTTTTTTTAAAAGAAAAAATTACTCCAATTAAGATAACTTCCATTGTATTGATATTAGTCGGAGTTGTTAGTTTAAAGCTAGCGTAGAATTAAAATTTTTCTTATTAATTCTTTAGATAATTTATTTGATGATTTTGTAAAATTATTTTCAATTATTATATGCGGCGATCTTGGGAACTCCGGTTTAATATTTTTTCCTACAATACTTTTATTTTTTTTATAAATTTTTTTCTTCTTCAATTTTATTATTTTTTCTAAATCTGCTTTTATAAAAATTTCAACATAATTATCTATGTTTTTTTTATTCCAATTTCTTACTTTATGAAACAAGCTAATAGTTGAGAATATTAAATTAATTTTTTCATTTACGATTAATTTACAAAACTTACTATATAACAATGCGTATTCTAATCTGCTTTTTCTATCATATTTTTTTAAGTTGAAAATTTTTCTTAAATCATCACCGCTAATATTAATTGTATCCCCATATTTTTTTGAAATTTTTTTTGTGATTTCTTCAGATATGGTTGTTTTTCCTGAACCGGATAGACCAGTAATCCAAAACAAGATTCCTTTGTTTTTATTTATTTTTTTCATATCAATATATAGTTGTATTTTATTGGCCGCCCCATCATCGTGTATAGTCTTATAAAATAACAAAATTCAAGCTTTACTGTTCAACTATTGAACGGTATATATGTTCAACTATTGAACATATTTATGAATGATAATCAAGACCATTTTAACGTTCTAAGAAAAATTAATAGTAGACCCAAATCTTCACAACGAGAACTTGCTGAAGAGTTAGGATTTAGCCTTGGGAAACTTAACTATTGTTTAAAATCTTTAAAGGAAAAAGGATTTGTTAAAATAAAGAATTTTAAAAAAAATCCCAATAAAATTAATTATATTTACGTACTTACTCCAAAAGGAATTTCAGAAAAAACAAAACTAACAGTCAATTTTATGAAAAGAAAAATGAAAGAGTATGACGAATTAAAGAAAGAATTAAAGGACTAACAAATGTGGATTGTTGCTAAATACAAACCAAACGAATTATCAACACTTAAAGAATCTTTTTTAAAAATTATAGGTGAAATGCCTGAGTTTTATAATCCAAAAATAAAATATGAAAAATATGTCAATAATAAACTCAAAACATTTGAAAAAAATATTTTAGATAATTATTTAATTTGTAGACATAACAAATTTGGAGATCAACAATTTATAAGTTTATTAAAAAATGCAAGAGGTTTAAGTTATTTTTTAAATGGTTTTGAATTTAATCAAAAAGAAATAATTAATTTTGTAAAATTTTGTAAATCAAATGAAGACTCGAAGGGGTTTTTGACTCAAAATTTTTTTAGAATAAAACAAAGGATGAAAGCAAAATTTATATCTGGACCGTTCACACAAATGATATTTGACATTATTGAAGATAAAGGAAAAAAGCTAAAAATTTTAGTAAATAATATGAATATTACTATATCTAAAAACTCAAATAATTTTTTGTATAGTTATATTTAAAACTTTTTTATGATAGTTATTTTAAAAACTGGTATTTTACCAAAGTGCGGAGCATTGGTTTAAACTGAACATGACAAAATCATTAGTAACAGGCGGCGCAGGTTTTATTGGCAGCAACTTAGTAGATAAACTTGTCTCACAAGGACATAAAGTAGTTGTTTTGGATAATTTTAGCACTGGAAGAAAATCAAATTTAAGTCATCATAGTAAAAAAAAATTAAAAGTTGTTAATATTGATATTTCTAGCAACAAGTCTTTAGATAAGTATTTCAAGGGTGTAAAATATGTTTTTCATTTAGCTGGTATAGCAGACATTGTTCCAAGTATAGAAAATCCTGATAAATATTTTAAATCAAACGTTCTTGGTACTCTAAATATTATCAAAGCGGCCAAAAAAATAAAAATCAAAAAATTTATATATGCTGCATCAGCTAGTTGTTATGGAATACCAAAAAAATTTCCCACAAAAGAATCTGACAATATAAATCCTATGTATCCATACGCACTTACTAAGTGGCAAGCAGAAGAATTAATTATGCACTGGCATAAAATTTATAATTTACCAGCAATATCACTTCGTTTTTTTAATGCATACGGTCCCAGATCAAGAACTTCAGGGGCTTACGGTGCTGTCTTCGGAGTTTTTTTGGCTCAAAAATTAGCAAATAAACCTTTAACAATAGTTGGTAATGGAAATCAGACAAGAGATTTTATTCATGTATATGATTTAGTGTCTGGAATTATAAAAGCAGCTAAATCAAATAGAGTTGGTAAAATTTATAATATAGGAGGAGGAAAAGAAGTAAAAGTTAATAAAATTGCAAAATTGATTGGTGGAAAAAAAGTTTTTATTCCCAAAAGACCTGGTGAACCAGATAGATCTTTAGCTGATATTTATAAAATTAAAAAAGACCTTTCATGGAAACCAAAAATTTCAATCGAAAAAGGTGTAGAAGGATTATTAAAGAATATTAATTATTGGAAAACAGCTCCAGTTTGGACAGTAAAAAAAATAAAAAAGGCTACCAGTACCTGGTTTAGGCTTTTAGGAAAAAAATAATCCTAATAAATTTAATGAAAAACAAAATATTAAACCCAAAAAATTTATCAAAAACTATTTTAAAGGAAAAAAATAAAGGGAATAAAGTAGTTTTATGTCATGGTGTATTTGATTTATTACATGTTGGGCATATAAAACATTTTAGTGAAGCTAAAAATTTTGGAGATGTGTTGGTTGTTTCGCTCACCCCAGATATCTATGTTAATAAAGGTCCAAATAGACCAGCTTTTAATGAAAAACTTAGACTTGAAGCAATAGCAGCTTTAGATGTTGTTAACTATGTAGTTTTAAACACAAGTCCAACTGCCATATCTATGATTCAAAAAATTAAACCAAATATTTATTGCAAAGGTCCAGACTACAAAAATCATAAAAATGATATTTCAGGGCAAATAAAAAATGAGATTAAAGCAATAAGAAATGTTGGAGGCAAAATAGTTTATACAGAAAGCATGACTTTCAGTTCAAGCAAACTTTTGAATACCTATGGAAATATGCATTCAGAATTACAACAAGCTTCTATTAAAAAAATTAAAAAAAAATATTCTTTTATGAACATAAAAAAATTAGTAAATGATTTTAAAAAAATAAAAGTTCTAGTTATAGGAGAAACAATAATTGATCAGTATGTTTTTTGTGAAGCACTTGGTAAATCAGGAAAAGAACCAGTTCTTGTTCTTAGAGATATTAAAACTGAAGATTATCTTGGTGGAGCAGCGGCCATATCAAGGCATCTATCTACTTTTTGTGAAAAAATTTCTCTATTGACGATGATAGGAGAAAAAAAAGAATACCTAAGCCATATTAAGAAAAAATTACCTAAAAATGTGAATTTAAATTATTTAAAGAAGAAAAATTCCCCCACAATTATTAAAAAGAGATTTTTAGATAATCTAAGTAAAAATAAAGTTTTGGGCGTTTATAGTATTAATGATGATAGTTTAGTTCCTAAAGATGAATTTTTATTTAATAAAAAATTAAAAAAAATAATACCACAATACGATTTAGTAATAGTTTCAGATTATGGGCACGGATTTATTTCTAATAAAAGTGCAAATTTAATTAGTAAAAGATCAAAATTTTTGGCTTTGAATGCCCAAGTTAATGCAGCAAATATTGGTTATCATAGTATGAGAAATTATAAAAATGTGGATTGTGTAATTATTAATGAAAAAGAAATAAGACACGCGTTAAGAGATAAAAATAGTAAAATTGGTGGACTAATGAAACAACTTTCAGCAGAACAAAAATTAAAAAATTTAGTAGTTACACAAGGTACTGAAGGGTCAACACTTTATAATAAAAAAGAAAAAAAATTTAATTTATGTGATGCTTTTGCAAAAACATCTATCGATAAAATTGGAGCGGGTGATGCTATGCTTTCAATTATTGCTCTATGTTTAAAAAATAAATTAGATAAAAATTTAGCATTACTAATTGCTTCTTTAGCAGCGGCACAATCAGTTGCAACAATTGGTAATAAAGAAATGATCTCCAAAACTCAAATTTTGAAATCTTTAGAAAATATTCTTAAATAATTTTAAATGAGTAAAATTTTAATAACTGGCGGCGCAGGATATGTAGGTTCTGTTTTAACGCCGTACCTTTTGATGAAAGGTCATAAAGTCAGTGTTTTTGATTTAATGATTTACGGAGAAGATGTTATAGAAAAAAATAAAAATTTAAAGCTTATAAAAGGAGATATAAGAGATCAGGATTTATTGAAAAAAATACTACCAGACCATGATGTTGTAATACACTTGGCGTGTATATCAAATGACCCAAGTTTTGAATTAAATCCAAAATTAGGAAAGTCAATTAATTTAGATGCATTTACCCCTTTAGTTGAATTATCAAAAAAAAACAATGTTAAAAGATTTATTTATGCATCTTCATCTTCAGTATATGGAATAAAAAATGAAAAAAATGTTCATGAAGATATGCTCTTAGAACCATTAACTGATTATTCAAAATATAAAGCAGAATGTGAAAAAATACTAAATAAACATATTTCAGAAAATTTTACTCCAGTAGTAATTAGGCCTGCAACCGTTTGTGGGTACGCTCCAAGACAAAGATTAGATGTTGTAGTTAATATTCTAACTAATTTAGCTTATCACAAAAGATCAATTAGTATTTATGGTGGAAAACAACTTAGGCCAAATATTCATATTAAAGATATGGCTCACGCATATGAAGTTTTAATTAACGCACCAAAATCTAAAGTTGCTGGTCAAATATTCAACGCTGGATATGAAAATCAAACGGTTTTGGAACTTGCTAATACTGTAAAAAAAGTCGTAGGTGATGATGTAAAATTAATATCAGAAACTACAGATGATAATCGCTCGTATCATATTTCATCAAATAAAATAAAAAAAACTCTTGGTTTCGAAACAAAATATACAATAAAGGATGCGGTACATGATTTAAAAAGTGCATTTAAAGAGGGCAAATTACCGAATTCCCTAACTGATGAAAAGTACTTTAATATAAAAAGAATGAACAACATACAGCTGAAATAATGAATTACAAAAAACTATTAGATAAAGCAAAAAAACTTAGACAAGACACTTTTCTAGCTTTTATAAAAAAAGGAGAAGCGCATCTGGGTGGTAGTTTTTCTATGATTGAAATACTTTTGACTCTTTATGAAGTTGTAATGAAAAAAAATGATAAATTTATTTTAAGTAAAGCACATGCTTCTTATCCATTATGCATTTTACTTAAGGACAAAGGTTTAAATCCAAAGCTAACTACACACTTAGAATTAGATAAAGAGAATGGAATAAATTGTACAACAGGAAGTCTTGGTCATGGACTTCCCATAGCCACAGGTATGGCGCTTGCAAGAAAAAAACAAAATACGGCTGGTAAAGTTTATGTATTGATGAGCGATGGAGAATGCCAAGAAGGCACAACCTGGGAATCTTTATTGATTGGCGCTAAACATAAACTAGATAATCTAGTTGTGATAATTGATTATAATAAAATTCAAGCGCTATCCAGATTAAAGGATGCGCTACCACTTGAAAATTTGCCAAATAAATTTAAAGCATTTAATTGGAATTGTGCTGAAGTAAAAGACGGGCATTCATTTAAATCTTTGATTTCATGTTTTAAGAAAAAAAATATCAAAGGAAAACCCTTAGCAGTTATAGTTCATACCACGAAAGGAAAAGGAATTAAAGAATTTGAAAATGATCCTGTTTGGCATGCAAGAAAAATTACTGAAAAAGATATAGAAATAGGAAACAAAAAATTAGGAATTAAATGAGAAGACGTTTTGGAAAACTTATAGATGAATTAGCAAAAAAAGATGACAAGATCATTTTGCTTGTCGGTGATATTGGTTATTCAGTATTTGACGATTTTAGAAAAAATCATCCTAAAAAATTTATTAATCTTGGAATTTGTGAGCAAAGTATTATTGGTGTTGCTTCAGGTATGGCGCTAGAAGGTTTAAAACCGTGGGTTTATACAATCACACCCTTTTTAATAGAAAGACCTTTTGAGCAAATCAAATTAGATATTGATCAACAAAATGTAAACGTCAATCTTGTTGGTTTTGCCGATTATCCTACGCTTGGGCCTAGTCATGCAGAACTTAATGCACAAGAACTCATGAAGCTTTTTGGAAATATTAAACCATTCTTTCCTAAGAATAGTGATGAAACTGAACTAGCTGTTAGAAAAAGCTATGAAAATAACGGACCAAATTTTATTAGCCTAAAAACTGATAAAACAATTATCAAAAAATTTTAATCCTTATGACTGATTTTTTATCTAAAAACGAAATTAATATTTCTAAAGAATTTGAAAAAAAAGGATATCTGGTTAAAGATATAACCGATTCTCAATCTTTAGCAAAAATAAGAAAAATATTTGTAAATCTAATAAAAAAAAATATTTTAATTAAAACAAAATACACTAAAGACTCCGATATTTTAAATTTTATTCACAAAAATATTCAATCAAATAAACTAAATAATTTTAGACTTAAATTAATTAACGAAGTAAATAAAAATAAAGAATTAAGAAGACTCTATTACAATGTAGCAAGATCATATTTAGATATTTTGCTTGGAAACGAATTATCTATGCAACTTAGAATTAATTTAAGCATTCAATTGCCAGATGATAAAAGTTCTTTACTTCCATTACATTCAGATGTGTGGTCAGGGGATTCGCCATTTGAAATAGTAGTCTGGTTGCCTTTAGTAGATTGTTATAAGACAAAAGCTATGTATATTTTGCCACCTTCAAAATATGAAAAAATGAAAAAAATATTTCTTCATAAAGCATCAAAATCAAGTGAAAAAATATTTAAAAAAATAAAAAAAGATTTATATTGGATAAAAATTAAATATGGACAAGTGCTTCTTTTCAACCAATGTTTGCCTCACGGAAATATAGTAAATAAAGAAAATGAGACGAGATGGTCCTTAAATTGCAGATTTAAAGGGGTTTTTACACCGTACAATGATAAAAAAATAGGTGAATTTTTTGAACCAGTTACATTAAGAACAATTTCTAAATTAGCAATTAAATACAGCCTACCAAAAATAAAATGAAAACAGTAAGAGGTTATAATTTTAGCAGACCTTTTCTAGGAGAGAGGGTACCCCAACATATACAAAATATAGTTATCAAAGAATTTTGCAGCAAAGAAAAATTGAATTATTTAATGAGTGTGACAGAATATGCGATGAAAAATTCTAGTCATATATTATATCAACTTATGAACGAACTAAAATACTTGGACGGAATCGTTGCTTACAGTATTTTTCAAATGCCATATGAAGATTCTAAAAGAAAAAAATTTTTTTCTACAATTGTTAAGAAAAAGAAAACGATTTATTTCGCTACTGAAAGATTAAAAATTTCTAACAAAGATGAAATGAATAGGATTGAAAAAATTTGGCTAGTGAGAAAAGCTTTAAATAAATGTGCAAAAATTGAAGATTATAAAAATGTTAAAAAATTTTGTAACTAAATTACATCAATCTACAAAGAGAGATTATTTGAAAAGAATGATCGAGGAAAAAGTTTACTGTATGCAAATCGCAAAAAAATATGGAAAAGATTATTGGGATGGTGAAAGAAGGTTTGGATATGGAGGTTATAAATATATGCCAGGAAGATGGAAGCCGGTTGCGGAAGCTATGATAGATAATTATTCTTTAAAGGAAAATTCAAAAATTTTAGATGTTGGTTGTGGAAAAGGTTTTTTATTATATGAAATTAAAAATATACTTCCTAAGATAAAAATTGTTGGCCTTGATTCTTCTAAATATGGAATAGAAAATTCAAAGGAAGAAATAAGACCTAATTTATTTATTCATAAAGCAGAAGAAAAATATGATTTTTCTGATAAAGAATTTGACCTAGTTATTTCAATCGGCTGTTTACATAATTTAGAAGTTTTTAATTTAGAAAAAGCTCTAAAAGAAATTCAAAGAGTTGGAAAAAAATCATATGTTCTTGTTGAAAGCTTTCGAAATGAGAAAGAATTATTTAATTTGCAATGTTGGGCTTTAACTTGCCAATCTTTTTTTAATGTTAGTGAATGGAAATGGCTATATCAAAAATTTGGTTTTACGGGAGATTACGAGTTTATTTTTTTTGAATAGATAAAATATTAAAATGAGAGTTAATTTTTTTGATTTAAAAGTAAAAAGAAAAAAAGTTCGTACTGATCTAATAAAATCAGTAACAAAAATATTTAATCATGGCAGAGTTCTTTTGGGACCTGAAGTTGATAAATTTGAAAAAAAAATAGCTCAAATGGTCGGGGTGAAATATGCTTTGGGAACAGGATCAGGTAGTAGCGCTCTTTATTTAGCATTAAAGAGCATCGGTGTTAAAGAAGGAGACGAGGTTATAACAACACCCAACACATGGATAATTACTCTAAACGCAATAGCCTCGTGCGGAGCAATACCTATATGCGTAGATATTACCGATGATTTTAATATGAATGCCGATCAAATTGAAAAAGCTATAACTAAAAAAACAAAAGCTATAGTTCCAGTTCATTTTACAGGTTTAATGTGCAAAATGACACAAATACAAAGTATTGCGAAAAAATATAATTTAAAAATTGTCGAAGACTGTGCGCAAGCATTCAATGGAACACACAACGGAAAAAGAGCCGGTACTTTTTCTCATGTAGCAGCATTTAGTTTTAATGTTATGAAAAATGTTGGAGGTTTTGGAGAAGCAGGCGCAATAACTACTAATGATAAAAAAATTTATGAATTGATAAAAATGTTAAGGTATACAGGTACTAAATCTGATCCTAAAAAAATCATTACAAATGATGCTTACCATATAGCTTTGAACCACAAAATTGATACTTTGAATGCAGCACTGCTTTTAGTTATGTTAAAATATTTTCCAAGCAGAATGAAAAGAAGATTAGAAATTGCACGAACTTATAATAGAGAATTAAGCAATTATGTTTTGTGCCCAGAAATTGAAAAAAATGGTGATACACATGGACTTTATACCTATGCTATCCAATGTAAAAAAAGAGATAAATTAATGAATTATTTAAGCAAGAATAAAATTGAAACTAAAATTTATCATAAACCACTTGCTTCCGATGCTCCAGTTTTTAAAAAGTTTAAAAGATTTAAAACACCAATTGCAAACAAAGTTTTAAGCGAATCTTTAAGTATACCTTGCCATGAAAAAATGACCGACGCTCAAGTTCAGTATGTAATAAAAAAAATCAAGAAATTTTTTTAATGAAAACGAACAATTTTATTGATGTTAAATCTTGTAAGCTTTGTAGCTCCAATAATTTAATCAAAGTTTTAGAGCTTTCTAAATTACCAATAGGAGATAAATATACTTCTAAGGAAAATGTATCGCAGTCAAAGGATTTATTTTCTCTAGATATTATGATGTGTGAAAGCTGCAAACATTATCAAAATAGTGTAGCCGTTAATCCAGATTTAATTTATAATGTTTACTTATCTAGACCATCAACAACTAATCCTGTTTTATCAGACGCTTTTAAAGAATATGCAAATTACTTGGTAGATAATTTTGGAAAAGACCAAAACCTATTTGCAGTAGAGGCCGGTAGTAATGACGGAGCTTTTATAAATTATATGCAAGAAAAGCTTAATGTAAAAGTTTTGGGTGTTGAACCATCAGATCTATCTAAACAAGCAAATAAAAATAATATTTTAACAATTAAAAATTATTTTGGATTAAATTTAGCTCAAGAAATAAAAAAAGATCATGGACCAGCAAATTTTTTTATAGCCAATCATACCTTTTCAAATATAGTTGATCTTAAAGATTTTGTAGCCGGTGTAAGACATTTGTTAAAACCAAATGGTGTATTTTCAATGCAGACTCACTATCATAAAGCTGTAGTTGAAAAAAATTTAATTGAAAATTTTACTCATGAACATTTATCTAGTTTTTATCTCAAACCATTAAAATCTTTTTTCGAAAAACAAAATATGGAAATATTTGATGCCAAATTAGTTCCTGCAAAAAGTGGTTCAATAAGATGCTTTATTCAAAATAAAAACGGCCCAAACAAAATTTTACCTTCCGTAAATGAAATTATAAAAATGGAAGAGGAATTCTCTATGGATCAAAAGACAAGACACGATTCATTAAATGATTTTATACAAAATATTAAAAAACAACTGCACGCATTTATAGATCCATTAGTAAAAGATAATAAAAAAGTTGCAGCTTTTGGAACTTCAATAGGGGCAACTACATTTTGCTTTAATTACGATCTTGGAAAATCAATTTCTTTTTTCCTTGATGATGATAAATACCGTCAAAATCTTTTAAGTCCATATTATCACATACCAGTTTTATCACCTACAGAAATTTATAAAATTAAACCATCTGCAATAATTATTTTAGCCCCATTGTATGCTGACATTATAATTAAAAAAAATATAAAATATTTTAATGAAGGAGGGGTGTTTGTTAAAATCTGGCCTAAGTTTGAAATAGTAAAAAAATAACTTATTAAAATGTCTAATATATTTAAAAATGAAAAAAACTTTATAACAATTAATAAAAAATGGATAACAAATTTAAAAAATGAAGTTAAAAATTCAGAAAAGAAAACTTCAAGACTGTTAATGCACTTGAACACTAAAGATCATGTTCAAGAAATGATAATTGCTTTTGGAAAAGAATCTGCGATACCACCAAATAAATCTGAAAATAAATCTGAATCTTTGCAGGTTATAGAAGGGAAAATGCTTCTCGTAATTTTTGATGATGAAGGAAATGTGTATAATAAAATTGTAATGCAACCTATATCAGAAGGAGGCAATGACTTTATTTATCGATTTAACAAATGTGTATGGCATACAATGATAGCCTTATCGGAAATTGTAGTTGTTCATGAGATTTTAGAAGGTCCATTTATAAAAGAAGACGGAGGTAATGTTCCTACTTGGGTACCAAAAAATATATCAGATACAAAAAAACTTATAAAATCTCTTATATAATTATAATCAAATGAATCCTTGCTGCAGCGCAAATAAAAAAGGTAAAACTATTTTAAATTTTCATAAACTGCCTCTTTGCAACAGATTTGTTAAAAAAATCAATGAAAAGGAATATAAAAAAAAATTAACCTTACTAGGTTGTCCAGTATGTGGTTTATTAAGACTTAAAACAGTTGTACCCAAAAATGAAATTTTACCAAAATTTAAATGGCTTACATATAATGAGCCAACAAGTCATTTAGAAAATTTAAAAAAAGAGGCATCAAACCTTTTTTCAAAAAAAAATGTTTTTATATGCGGAATGACTTATAAAGACGATCCTCTCATAAGTAAATTTGGGAAAAGTTTTAAAAAATACCGAATAGATCCCATTAAAGATATGAATTTAGAAATTTCTAATGTTGCTAGTGAAGGAATTATTCCAAATTTTACAAAAAAAAATATTACTAAATTTTTAAAAAAAAATAAAAAGCCAGACTTATTAATCGCTAGACATTTACTAGAACACGCACCAAAAATGAAACTCTTTCTTAATAAAGTTAAAAAATTTGTAAAAGAAAGTGGTTATATTATTTTCGAAGTTCCAGACTGCAGTAAGCAAATTAAATTTAATGATTATACTATGTTATGGGAAGAGCACATGACTTATTTTACTGAAGAAACTTTAAAAAATTTCTTTAAAATAAATTACACTAAAATGACACTTGTAAAATTTTTAAGATACAAAAATAGCCACGAGGATGTCTTAATTGTAATTTTAAAAAATAAAGCACAAGATAATAATAACGCAAAAGATAGATTTCAAATTAAAAATAAAAAAATATTTAATTATGGAGAAAAATTTTTAAAGATTAAAAATAATATTCATAATAATTTAGAAAAATTAATAAAAAAACACAAAAATATTTTTATATTTGGAGTAGGACATCATTCAATAATATTTGTTAATACAATGAAAATAGGTAAATTTATAAAATTTGCAATAGACGATAATAAATTTAAACAGCAATTATTTATGCCAGGTTCAAAAATAAAAATTAAGGGTGTTAAAGATATTTATAAAGATATTTATGCTAAAAGTCTTTGCCTTACAACGTTAAGTGAAAAAGTTTTAACTAAAATTAAAAAAATAAAAGAAATAAAAAAAAATAAGATTAAATTTATTTCAATTTATCCCTATCAAAATAATTCAATTTATAAAAATATTTAAATACTATGAAAACTTACAAAATAAATAAAGAAGTTTTATATTCAAATGAAGATATAACTCGAGTAAATATTCACGATATAAAAAAATTAAAAAAATTAGCTTTAAAAAATAGAACAAAAAAAATAAGACTTTGTACTCATAAAAATGTAAAGGAACAATTACAAGAAATGTTAATTGTTCATCCAAAAGACTATTATGTATGGCCACACAAGCATGTAAACAAAAGTGAGTCTTTTCATATAATTGAAGGGGAAGTTGATATTGTTTTATTTAATAATTATGGAAAAGTTTTAAATTTTATTAGTATGGGTGCAGCAAATACTGGAAAAAATTTTTATTATCGTTTACCTCAGTTTAAATATCATACACTCTTGATTAGATCTAAAGTTTTAGTTTTCCATGAAATTACAAAAGGACCATTTCTAAAAAAGGATACTATCTGGGCATCATGGGCTCCTCATGAAAAAAATAGGCGTGAAGTTAAACAATATTTAGAAAAATTAAAAAAAGAAATAAATATAATAAAAAATGCAAAAAAAAAGTAAATTTTCTGAAACTATTTCTTTTCCTAAAAAAATTAATTCAAAAGGAATTGTTTACAAAGATAAATTTCAAAAAATTACAAAAATCATCGCTGAATTTGATAAATTTAAGAAAATATTTTTTGTAGCTGACTATGGACCAAAAGCAGCAATGATAGTTAAAAAAAATGGAAAAATTTTATTAAGCAGACAATATAGATTATTATTAAACGATGTTTCATATGAAATTCCTGGAGGAACAGTTAATAAAAAAGAAAAACCAATCAGAGCAGCAGTTAGAGAATGTCTAGAAGAAACAGGATTTTTTTGTAAAAAACCAAGATTATTAATAGAATATGATCCTGATTTAGAATACTCTAAAAATCGCACGTATGTTTTCAAATCAAATAATGTCAAAGATTTAAAAAAATTTAATAAAAATAAATATGCTTGGGTGTCAGTTAAAAAGTGTTTAAAAATGATTAAAGATGGAAAAATTAAAGATAGTCTTTCTATAATTTCAATATTATCTAAAAAGTACTTAAATTAATGAATATTGAGCAAGATATTACAGTTGTTGTTGGCGGAACTAGGGGTATTGGTAAAGTTATTTCTGAAGTCTTATCAGAAAGAGGCGATTTAATTTATACAATATCAAGAAGAAAAATTAAAAACAAAAACCATTTTTCTCTCGATTTAAGTAATGAGAAAAAGCTAAAAGTAATAAAGAAAAAATTTAGATCTCAAAAAATTAAAAACTTAATTTTTTGCCAAAGGTATAGAGGTAATGATACTAAAAAAGAATATTTAGTTAGCACCTTAGCAACCAAAAATATAATTGAAAACTTAGAAAATAGTTTTTCAGAAAATGCATCAATAGTTATAATTGCTTCAACAGCTTCTAGGATGATTTTTCAAGGACAAACATCAGAATATCATTCTTCCAGGGCAGCACTAGAAAGTTTAAGCAAATATTATTCAATAAAGTTAGGACCTAAAGGTATTAGATGTAATTCAATAATGCCTGGTACAATAATTAAGCCTGAAAATAAAAATTTTTTTACTAAAAAAAATCCTTTAAGAAAACTAATTAGTTCGATTACTCCTTTGAGAAAGATGGCTGATGCTATGGATGTTGCTTATTTAGTTGACTTTTTAACAAACGAAAAAAGCAATTTAATAAGCGGTCAAAATATTTACGTTGATGGGGGTTTATCTAACATAGGCCAAGAATCTATAGCGAGAAAAATTAAAAAACTACACCATCCAAGAAAAAGTTAATTTTTAAACAAATAAATATTAGTCAATGAACTTTTTGTTAAAAAAAGTTAAAAAAATTATTAAAAAAATTTTAAAGTATTT
>CEUS01040441.1_pt1 | contig 17755 bp, 26 predicted proteins | sample 427031 | NCBI WGS metagenome assembly CEUS01 (sample SAMEA2622837, study PRJEB7988) | marine metagenome | biome: marine biome (ENVO:00000447); feature: marine epipelagic mixed layer (ENVO:xxxxxxxxx); material: "saline water (ENVO:00002010), including plankton (ENVO:xxxxxxxx)" | depth 140 m | reverse complement strand
AAGCAGAAGAGGAATCTGAAGCAGAAGAGGTAGTTGAAGCAGAAGAGAAGCAAAACAAGGATAATTAATTTAAGTTAATTGAAAAATGTGGAAGGTATTTAAGATTTGATACAACAGTACACTCGATTAAAAATTGCTGATAATTCTGGAGCGAAGGTTATTAGCTGTATTGGAATCCCTGGTGGTAGTGGAAGGAAATATGCATATGTTGGTGATGTTATTACTGCATCTGTAAAAGAAGCCGTTCCTGCTTCGGAAGTAAGTGCAGGTAGTGTTGTTAAGGCTGTAATTGTTAGAACCAGTAGTCCTTTTAGGAGGCCTGATGGAACATCAATTAAATTTGATGAAAATGCAGCTGTAATTATTAATGCTGAACTAATGCCAGTTGGATCGCGTATTTTTGGTCCTATCGCAAGAGAGTTAAGGGATAAAGATTTTGCTCGTATTGTATCTTTAGCTCCAGAGGTTTTGTAATATGAAAATAAGAACGGACGATACAGTTTTAATTATTAAAGGTAAGGATCGGGGTAAACAAGCCAAAGTGAAGTCAGTATTCCCTAAGCAAAACAGGGTTATCGTAGAGGGGATAAATATTGCTTTACGTCACACTAAAGCAAATCAAGCTGTACGGCAGGCTGGTATTATCCAAAAAGAATTACCTATTGCAGTAGCAAATATTGCATTAATTTGTTCCAATTGTAATAAACCAACTAAAGTGGGGTTGAAAATAATGGATGATGGAACCAAGGCCCGTGTTTGTGGTAAATGTTCTTATGAACAATTATAAATATTTAATAATGATGAGTTTTGGAAAGTACTAATTACTAATGGCAGAGAAAAAAACAACAAAAAATACAAAATTGAATAAAAAAGCATCTGTTGTTAAGGAGTCAAAAGCTTCTAAGGGTGCAGCTTCTAAGAGCGCAGAGAAAAAAACAACAAAAAATACTGAACAAAAGAGTTTGATTAATAAAAAAGATCTTCCCAATGTTCTTCTTAAATTTAGAAATGATGTTATGCCTGATTTAATGAAAAAATATGAGTTTACTACTCCTATGGCTGTTCCTAAGTTACTTAAAATAGTTATTAATGTTGGATTAGGGGAAGCATTACTCAATTCTAAAATTACTGATACTGTAATTGCTGATTTGGAAATAATAACTGGTCAAAAACCAGTTATAAGGAGAGCAAGAAAAGCAATAGCTGGATTTAAATTACGTGAAGGGCAAATCATTGGGGTAATGGTAACATTGAGAGGCAATCGGATGTATGAATTCTTTGATCGTTTGGTAAACACCGCCCTTCCTAGAATTAGAGATTTCAGGGGAGTTTCTCCTAATTCTTTTGATGGTAGAGGTAATTATGCATTAGGTTTAAAAGAACAAGTTATTTTCCCTGAAATTGATTATACAGCTATGTCGAGCGCAAGAGGGTTACAAGTTGTTATTGTAACTAGTGCTAAAGAAGATGATCATGGTAGATCTTTACTAGATGCTTTAGGTATGCCGTTTCAGAACAACATATAATATTATTTAATAAAATTTAAGATTAACTTAAGAATTTAGGATAGGTGAATATAGATGGCGATTATGGATCCAATTGCAGATATGCTAACTAGAATAAGAAATGCCGTAATGGTTCAAAAACAGGATGTTTTAGTTCCATTCTCCAATCCTAATCTTGGAATAATCGATATTTTTCAATCTGAAGGATTTATTAAAGCTCATAAAATTGTTAGTAGTGAAAAGGCAAAGAAATCCATAGAAGTCAGTTTGAATTATGACGAAGAAGGCAAATCTGTAATTAAAGGACTTAAAAGAGTTAGTAAGCCAGGGTTACGTGTTTATGTAAAAAAGGGTGAAATCCCTAGATATTATGGAGGAATAGGTGTAACTATAATGTCTACACCAAATGGTATAGTTACCGGAGGTAAAGCCTGGAGGGATAATTCTGGTGGAGAAGTTTTATGTTATGTTTGGTAAAGGAGAATAAATTGTGTCTCGAATAGGGAAAAAACCAATCGTTGTTCCTGAAAAAGTTAATGTGAAAATTGATCAAGGACAAACATTGGATATTACAATTGAAGGTCCAAAGGGAAATTTGTTTAAAACTTTCCCGAATAATATTACTGTTAAGCAAGAAGAGAATTTTTTAGTTGTTCAACGTTCATCAGACAATAAAACAGATAGAGCTTTACATGGTATGGTTCGGTCTATAGTTGCTAGTATGATTGAAGGAGTAACAGAAGGGTTTGTTAAGATACTTGACATTGTTGGAGTGGGTTATCGTGTTGAACAAAAAGGGAAAGGTATCTCCTTGAGCGTTATGTATAGTCATCCAGTTGAATATACTCCTGTAGAAGGAGTTACATTAGATGTAGAAGGCAATAATCGTATTAAGGTATCAGGTATAGATAAACAAGCAGTTGGTCAAGTTGCTGCATCTATAAGAGCAGTACGTCCTCCTAATGTATATACGGGTAAAGGAGTTCGGTATTTTAATGAATCAGTTAAATTAAAACCTGGTAAAAGTGCAAGAAAGGTTGTTTAAAATTTATCATGAAGAATAAGCATAATCTTAAACATGGTCGTATTGTTAGGCATATGCGTATAAGAAAAAAATTGAGTGGAGATGAAACACGCCCAAGGGTAAGTGTTTATCGTAGTAATCAACATATTTATGCTCAGGTTATAGATGATATAAATTCACGAACATTAGTTTCTGCAGCTAGTATTGAGCCACAAATTCGAAATGAACACTCATCTAGTAATAAAAGTGTAATAGCTAAAGCTGTTGGAGAGTTATTGGCAAAGCGTTTACAGGAGAATGGGATAAAAAGACTCGTGTTTGATCGAGGTGGATATAAATTTCATGGACGTATTAAAGCATTAGCTGATGGAGTTAAATCAATGGGAGTACAAATATAATGGTAGTGACTAATAGAGAAGCAATTAATAATGAAGAAGAAAAATCTCCAATAATTGAAAAAGTTGTTCGTATTTCTAGGATAAGTAAAGTTGTAAAAGGCGGAAGACATTTAAGATTTAATGCTGTAGTTGTAGTTGGAGATGGTGAGGGTAATGTGGGTATAGGTATGGGTAAAGCAGCTGCGGTTCCGGATGCTGTTAAGAAAGCTTCTTTTTCAGCACGTAAAGAAATAGGTCCTGTTATTTTAGACGATAGTACAATTCCGCATGAAATTATAGCAACTTTTGGTTCTTCAACCGTAATGTTAAAACCTGCTAAGATAGGTACTGGAATTATAGCTGGGGGTGCAGTTAGAGCAGTAGTAGAATTGGCTGGTATTCGTGATGTGGTTACTAAAGCAAGAGGGAGTACTAATCCTGTAAATACAGTTAAAGCAACTTTACGCGCTTTGCAATCTTTAAGGAATGTTAATTTGACTTTAGAAGAAAGACGTTCTTTTAATAATAAAGATATAAAGTAGATATTATTTATAAGGAATTTTTATGGATATTATTAAAGTAGTATTAAAAAAAAGTTCTATTGGTTTTTCTCACAGACAGCGTGCTGTTTTGGAAAGTTTAGGCTTACACCGATTAAATCAGCAAATAGAGCATAAGGATACACCTTCTATCAGAGGTATGATTACGAAGGTAAGGCATTTAGTTGATATTGAGTATATTTCTAATAAAGAATAATCTTAAAGAATATGAGAAGATTTAAATAATTGGAGTTTGTTGTATGAGGCATCATGAAATTACTTCTAATAGAGGGAGTAAAAAAACAGGGAAAAGAGTTGGTCGTGGTGATGCAAGTGGCCATGGTAGTTATGCAGGACGTGGCGTTAAAGGTCAAAAATCACGTAGTGGTGGAGGTGTGAAGGTTGGATTTAGAGGAGGTCAACTGGCATTAATAAAATCTATGCCAAGATTGAGAGGTTTTAAGAATATATTTAAGAAAGAATTTGAAGTTGTTAATATTAGAGATTTAAGCAATATAAATGAAAATACTGAAGTGACTCCTGCTTTTTTGAAAGAGAGAGGTCTTATTGATAGTTTAGATAAACCAGTAAAAATATTAGGAGAAGGTGACCTTACGCATGCACTAATAGTTAGTGCTCACAAGTTTTCTAAAACAGCTTATGACAAAATTAAGGCCCAGGGTGGTACTGTAAAGGAGATTATTTAGTTGGTTGGTTCTAGAGCATCAAATAGAACATCTTCTGAAGGAGATGTGAAGCGTCCACAACTAATTCAATCTATGTTGGATGCTTTACAAATTGCTGATTTAAGAAATCGAATTTTTTTTACGATTGGATTATTAGTTGCCTTTCGATTTTTAACTCAAATTCCAGTTCCAGGTGTTGATGCACAAGTTTTAGCATCAGCTTTTGAAAATCAGGCATTATTAGGTGTATTGAATCTTTTTAGTGGTGGTGCTTTACAAAGTTTAAGTATTGCAGCATTAGGAGTTTATCCATATATAACAGCATCTATCGTGATTATGGTTTTAACTCCTGTGTTACCTCAATTGAAAACTCTTTCACAAGAAGGTGAGAGTGGTAGACAAAGAATAAATCAATTCACTCATTGGTTAACTGTTCCTATCGCTATTTTTCAGGGATGGGGTATTATAGGTGGAATTTTGGGTTCAAATGTTATACCAGGAATCACTTTTGGTTTGAATTTAGAAACAATGGCAATTTTGGTTTCGATGGTTGCAGGGACTATGTTTTTAGTCTGGTTGGGAGAATTGATTACTGAGCGAGGTTTAGGAAATGGAATTTCGTTAATTATTTTTGCAGGGATTGTTGCTGAGTTACCAAGTAAAATAGGAGCAGGATTATTTGAAAGAGATGAATCTGCAGGTATCTTACTGCTATTATTTTTCTCAGTAGTCATAACATACATCATTGTTTTATTTACTGAGGCGCAGAGAAGAATTCCAGTTCAATATGGTCGTAGTGTTTTTCGAGGTGGTCAGATGCAGAGAGAAGCTGGCTCTAGCTTTTTACCTCTTAGGGTTAATTCAGCAGGAATGATTCCATTAATTTTCGCATCTTCAATAATTTTATTACCTGTAACGATTGCAGGCTATTTCCAAAATCCTATGAGCGATAGTTTTTTTGTTGGTATTGCTGATTTCGTTGTTAATGCAATGGATATAAGTCGTTATCCTCATATTGGCCCTATACCGATTCCTATGTATTGGATTGTGTTATTTATTTTTGTAGTGATATTTACTTTTTTCTATACAATGATAGTTTTTCAACAACAGAACTTAGCTGATAATATTCAAAAGAATGGAGGCTTTGTTCCTGGTATTCGACCTGGAAGACCAACTCAAGATTATTTGAATCGTGTTATTATTCGAATTACTTGGGGAGGAGCTTTTTTCTTGGGATTTGTAGCTATTTCTCCGTTTTTATTATCACAGATGACTACTTTTAGTATTCAGCAAGTTGGTGCGATGACAATTGGTAGCTTTGGCTTATTAATTATGGTTGGTGTAGCATTGGATACTATGCGTCAACTAGAAGCACAACTAATGATGCGGAATTATGAAGGTTTCTTAAAGTAGACATTGGGCATTACAGTATAGATTGTACTTATATTTACATTGAGGTTATTTAATTGAATTTAGTTATGTTAGGTCTACCAGGTGCAGGTAAAGGCACGCAGGCACGTTTAATTGCTCAAAAACTTGAAATCCCAACAGTTTCTTCAGGTGATTTATTTAGAGAGCATGATAAGAAGAATACTGAATTAGGGATATTAGCTCGAGATTATATGTTGCAGGGTGCATATGTTCCTGACGATGTCACAATAAGAATGATTAGTGAATGGGTTAGTTCTCAAGATGGTTCTAAAGGTTTTATATTAGATGGTTTCCCTCGTACTATTAATCAAGCGGAAGCACTCGATGAAATGTTATCTAATTATGGTGGTTTAGATATGGCAATTTATATTGATATATCTGTTACTGAGGCTACTAATAGAATTTCAACCCGTGTTTTATGTTCGGTATGTCAGTCTCCTTTTAGTTTATTGGATGGCGTGAAAGAAGGTGATCCTTGTAATAGTGGGGATGGAGGAGTGATATATCAAAGACCTGACGATAAACCTGTTGCAGTTGAAGAAAGAATTAAAGTATATTCAAGGGAAACTCAGGAAGTGGTTCAGTATTATCGAACAAGAGATAATTTAAAAACAGTTTTGGGTTCTATTTCAATTGATGAAGTTAAGCACGAGATTATTAATGCAATTAAAAGCTTAGAGAATAAGAAATATGGTATTAATCGGGGGTCTATGTGACAAATTCTGTAGGTTCTTCATTGGGTATAACTATTAAATCTGAGCGTGAAGTCAATTTAATGCGACAATCAGGAGTTGTAACTAATAATGTAAAAAAATTGCTTCGTGAAAAAATTAAGACTGGCATGACTACTTCTGATATTGATACTATTGCAGAAAATCAAATTAGATCTGAAGGTGCTATACCTGCATTTAAAGGGCTGTATGGATTTCCTGCAACAGTATGTGCTTCTATTAATGAAGAAATTGTTCATGGAATACCAGGTAATCGAGTTTTATCAGATGGAGACATTCTTAGTATTGATGTGGGTGCTATTGTTGAAGGATATTATTCTGATAGTGCATTTACTATTGGGATTGGTTCTGTCAAACAAAAATCTGCAGATTTAATAAAGGCTACATATGATTCTTTAAAAGTAGGCATTAAGAAAGTTAAACCTGGAGCTAGAATAGGAGATATTTCTTCTACAATCCAACAATTTGCTGAAAATTCAGGATATAGTGTAGTACGTGAATATGTAGGACATGGTATAGGTCGAGAATTGCATGAAGATCCACAAATTCCTAATTATGGATCTGCTGGAGAAGGACCTCTTTTACATGCAGGTATGACTATTGCTATTGAACCAATGTTAAATATTGGTGGTTGGAAAACAATGCAAAAAGAAGATGGTTGGACTGTAGTTACTTCTGATGGAAGTTTATCAGCTCATTTTGAAGATACGATTTTAGTTACTGATTGTGGTTTTGAAGTTCTTACTAATGATGAAATTAATTAAATTGTTAATGGAGTAGATTTTTTATGGCCAAAAAGGAAAGTATAGAAGTTGAAGGCAAGGTGATAGAATCTCTGCGCGATGCAACATTTAAAGTAGAGTTAGCTAATGGACATATTGTATTAGCGCATTTATCAGGTAAGGTGAGGATGAATTATATACGTATTTTGCCAGGAGATAGGGTTTTAATAGACTTATCTCCTTATGATCTTAGTCGTGGAAGAATAACATATCGATTTAGATAGGTTATAATAGATATAATATATTTTTAGGAGATATTGTGAAAGTTTCAGCATCCGTCAAAAAAAGGTGTCCGAAGTGTCAGGTAATTAAACGTAAAGGTCGGGTAATGGTTATATGTGAAAACCCACGTGATAAGCAACGACAAGGATAATTTATAATAGAGAATTTTAGGAGGAAGTATGGCTTTAGTAGCAGGTGTTAATATCCCTGATAATAAAAGAATAGCTACATCGTTACAGCAAATTTTTGGTATAGGTCCAGTACAAGCGAATGATGTTGTAGTGAAAGCAAATATTGATGGTAATCCTAGAGTTAAAGATATGACAGATGAAGAGCTAGATCGTATTCGTACAATTGTAGAAAAGGAAAAGGTTGTTGAAGGTGATTTACGCAGAGAAATTAATTTAAATATTCGTAGATTAATAGATACGGGCACTTTTGCAGGTCAAAGACATCGTAGGAATTTGCCAGTTAGAGGGCAAAGAACACGTACTAATGCTAGAGCTAAGAGAGGAAGAAAAGCTACGGTTGCAGGAAGAAGACATACTGTAACTAAATAATGTAAATAGGATTTAGAAAAGGAAGGAAATGAAGATGGCACGAGCATCTCGGAATCGTGGTTCGGTTACAATCGGCAGAGCGTATATTCAATCAACATTTAATAATACACTTATAACACTTACGGATACTACTGGTAATGTTATTGCTGCAAGTAGTGCTGGAGTTGTTGGTTTTAAAGGAGCACGAAAATCAACAGCATTTGCTGCTCAACGTGCTGTTGAAGATGCAGTGACAAAAGGTCGAGATAGTGGGTTAAGACAAGTGTCAGTTTTTGTACAAGGGCCTGGAGCTGGTAGAGAGGCTGCAATTCGTACATTACAGTCAGCAGGTCTTCAAGTTAGTAGTATTAGAGATGTTACTCCCACACCACATAATGGATGTCGACCTCGAAAGAAGAGAAGAGTATAACTACCTCTAAAATTATAGGGATTATTTCTTAATGGTTTTTCTATCTTTTGTTTCCCGAAATATTGAAATATTAAGTAATAGTTTTAGAATTTATTTTACTAATTTTAGTAGGATAGTAATATTTTCAGCTATTCTAAATATTGTGTTTTTTATAATCAGAGAATTACTTGCTTATATAATTTCGCCTGATACAGTAATTTCAAATATTATAGTTTTATGGCTAACTATATTTAATTTTGTGCTTGCTTATGGTGTAATTGCTACATCCACTGCTCTAGTTATGGATAATAGGAAAATTGATATTTTATTTTGTTTCCAAAGAGTGTGGTATCGTATACTAACTTTTGTTCTAATTTCTGCCATATATACAGGATTAGCGGTGATATTATTTGGAATATTGCAGCTAGCGAATAATTCAATGATATTAATTTTTGCAGGATTCGCTTATATGGTAGCTTTAATTTTTATTATGAATTATTTAGTATCTGTTGTTGAGGTAAATATTTTAGAACAGTATAGAGGAATAAATGTATTTAAACGTGCAATTTCTTTAGTAAAAGATAGCTGGTTTGAAGCTTTTGGATTTAACTTTTTACGAATTCTTGCCTGGTTTGGTTTTTCTTTTGCTATCACTTTAATAATCATATTATTGACAACTCAAATTTTCCCATTAATCAATCTTAGTGCAAGAGCAATAGATAGTAATATTCAAATTGAGTTAAAACTGGTACAATTAGTAGTGACGATATTAACTCAACCATTATTTTATATTGCTGGTGTTGTTTGGTATTACCAAACAAGACTTACTAGAGAAAACGTTGATATTAGAACAATTTTGACTTAATCATTGGATATTAATGTTGAGTTGTATGTCATTTTAAAAATATAGAAAGTATGTTAAAGGAATTCGGAGAATCATAGATGGGTAGGTATACTGGACCAGTTTGTCGAAAATGTCGTAGGGTTGGAGAAAAGTTATTTCTCAAAGGTGATCGTTGTTATACATCTCGTTGTGCAGTTGATAGACGAAATAGTTCACCAGGTATGCAAACGCAAAAGAGAAGGCGTATTTCTGATTGGGGTGTTCATTTAAGAGAAAAGCAAAAAGCACGGTGGACATATGGTGTATTCGAACAACAGTTTAGTAATTATTTTGATTTAGCAAAATTAGATAAAGGTCCTTCTGGTGATGTATTGCTTCAAATACTTGAAAAAAGGCTGGATAATGTGGTTTTTAGATTGGCATTTGTTGATTCTAGGGCTCAAGCAAGACAGCTAGTGAATCATGGTTATTTCACTGTGAATGGTAAAAAAGTAGATATTCCATCTTATTTAGTAAAACCTAATGATGTAATTGCTTGGGTCAAAAAAGATAAAGGGACTCCTGAATTTGTAGCCAATCTTACGGAAGGTTTACCTAAAAGACCTGTTCCTGAGTGGTTAAGCCTTGATGTAGAAAATTTAGAAGGTAAAGTATTATCTGATCCCATTATTTCAGCAGAAGAGATGGGGATTGAAACTCGATTAATTGTAGAATTTTATTCAAAATAACAAACAAATATATTTTAAATTAGGAGTTTTTATACATAATGTTAGAGTACACAGATGTTGATTTATCAAATTCTGGAAGTGACGATTTAAAAGAAACAGTACCATCGCCTGACGTTACTATACTAGAGACAGATTCTCCTGAACATGGAAGATTTATATTATCTCCTGTACCTAGGGGGTATGGAGTTACTATAGGCAATTCTATGCGAAGAATTTTATTTAGTTCTTTACCCGGAACGGCTATTATTTCTGTAAAGATTAATGGAGCTTTGCATGAATATACTACTATACCTCATGTTAAAGAAGAGGTGTCAGAGATTTTGCTGAATTTAAAGTTAGTTCGAATTAAGTCTTCAGTTGAGAGGCCAGGTAAATTACGATTAGAGTGTCAAGGTCGTAGAACAGTAACTGCTGCAGATATTATGCCAAATCCTGATTTTGAAATAATGAATCCGGATTTATATATAGCAACTCTTGATTCTGATGATGCTGATTTATCACTCGAATTGAATGTAGGACATGGGGTAGGTTATCAAAAAGATAATCAAATTGATGGAGCTTCTTTAGGAGTTTTGCCAGTGGATTCAGTTTTTAGTCCTGTACTTAAGACGAATTATAATGTTGAAACTGTACGTATTGGAGATCAAACAGATTTAGAAAGTGTAACGATTGATTTGTGGACTAATTTGACAATGGAGCCTTTAGAGGCTGTTAGACAAGCTGGAGATATTTTAGTGCAGCATTTCTTCCTCTTTGCAAATGCCAATAAACTTACAGGGCATGAACAAGAAGGATTAATTACTACAACAGATAGCGTTAGTGCAGAGCATTATAATATGACTGTCGAAGAACTTAATCTTTCTGCAAGAACATTAAATTGTTTAAAGAGGACAGGCTTAGATAAAGTAGGAGATGTATTACAATATCCTGAAGATCAATTATTAAAAATACGTAATTTTGGAAAGAAATCTTTGGATGAATTACATGATAAATTTCATTCTTTAGGTATAACAAAAAATGAAGATGTAGATGATGATGAGAATGCAATTGTTGAAGATAAGGAGGATATTAGTGAGGCATAAAGTAGCTGGGCGTAAATTGTCTCGTAATACTTCACATAGAATGTTAATGCTCAAAGGGCAAGTTAGTGAGTTATTGGACCATGGTCGTATTAAAACAACAGTTGCTAAAGCAAAAGAAGTCAGATCTCTTACTGAAAAAGTTATTACTTTAGGTAAAAAGGGTGGATTAACTGATCGTAGAGCAGCTATGGCGTTTTTGACTAACAAGAGTGTAGTTAACAAGGTTTTCGGAGAAATATCAGAGCAATATCGCACTAGAGAAGGTGGATATACACGTGTAATGAAGGTTGGAAGTCGTATTGGAGATTCTGCTGAAATGGCTATTATAGAATTAGTTTAATTCTTGATTTCCAAATTTTTGATATTTGAATTGAATTCAAATGTATTGTTTTAGATAAGTTTTGTATATGAATATCGCATTAATTGTAGAATATGATGGTACTGATTTTAATGGGTTTCAATATCAACCTGACTCAAATACCATACAAGGTGAAATAGAAAAAGCTATAGAAAAATTTTTAAAATCCAAAATTCGAATAAGGGGAGCTGGTCGTACAGATAGCGGAGTTCATGCTAAAGCACAGATAATAACTTTTCGTACAGTTAAAAATTATTCTTTAAATGATGTAATTAATGCACTAAATTATTATTTACCAGCAGCTATATCAGTACATGATGCAGTTATAGTTTCTGATAATTTTGACCCTAGGCATGATGCTTATAGCCGTCAGTATAGATATACTATGTATTGTGGAGATCAGGAATCTCCTCTAAATAATAGAATGGCCCTCAAAGTTCCAGTTAATTTAAATATTGAATTAATGAAAGAAGCGGTAAAAATATTTCATGGGATACATGATTTTAAAAATTTTGGTAAAATATCTAGTAGGGGTAAGTCAGATATAACCATAAGAGAAATTTACCAGTCTGCTTTATCAGTTAAAAATGAATGGATTTTTTTTGATATTGAAGGGAATTCTTTTTTGACGCATCAGGTAAGGATGATGACTGGTGCTTTATTGAGTGTAGGGGAGGAAAAACTTACATTAGATCATCTAAAATATATGGTTGATGGTAATTTGTTAACAAAAAGCGTTGTTAAGTTACCACCAAATGGGCTTTGTTTAATCAAAGTTCGATATCCAGATCATTTATTACGGTATAAGGAAGAACAAATTGAATATAGCGAATACAGAGCGTAAAACAACATCTAATGAAACATGGCACCTAATTGATGTTAGTGGCCAGAATTTAGGTAAAATAGCCTCTCATATTGCATCTATTTTACAAGGAAAGCATAATGTTAATTATGTACCATATTTAGCTATAGGTGATTTTGTTGTTGCAGTTAACGCATCAAAATTAACTATTACAGGTAATAATAAGATGACTCAGAAAACTTATTATCGGCATAGTGGTTATCCTGGTGGTATACGTGGTGTTACATTAGAAACGATGATGTCAAAAGATCCATCGCGTGTTTTATATTTAGCCGTTAAGGGTATGTTGCCTAAAAATAAATTAGGTAGAAAATTATTAGGTAGGTTGAAAATTTTTGCTGATGAGAAACATACACATATTGCTCAGATCAAAGGTCTAGGAATAAATGAAGCTTTGATTGAAAATATTGAAGAAATAGATTTAATATTTGAACCTGATAGAAAATCGACTAAAGTTAAAGCAGATAAACCGGATAAAAAATCGACAAAAATAAAAGATGCCAAAAAAGAATCTTCGGTTACTGGTAATGTTGGTGGAAACAAAACAACTATATTGCCCAAAACAGTTCAGGCTATTTTGATTAAAGAGTATGGAGAGGATGTAGATTTAACAGATGAAAAATTTGTGGGGTTACGTAATAAAACTCAAGCATCTAAATTTGTTGAAGAAAATCCTAGTAGTGCTAAATAATTCACGAACATAGTAAAATAGAATGATAATATATTTAAAGGGGTTATCGAATGGTAGAACAAGAACGATATTTTTATGCTGTAGGTAGAAGGAAAACTTCTATTGCACGTGTAAAATTATATAAAGGTAAGGAAGGAGCTGGAGTTATTATCATTAATGGTAAACCTTTAGAAGAAGTATTTTCTTTGAAAAGTTGGCGTGATGTAGTTAATCGACCTTTTTACATTACAGATACATCAAAGTCATTTCGTGTTGTTGCTACAACAACTGGTGGAGGGGTCGTTAGTCAAGCATCTGCAATTCGTCATGGAATTTCGCGTGCTTTAGTTCTTGCTGATAATTCACTGAGGTCTTCATTAAAGAAAGACGGGTTGTTAACTCGAGATTCTCGTGAAAAAGAGAGTAAGAAATATGGATTAAAGCGAGCTCGTAAAGCACAACAGTGGACAAAGAGGTAAATCCTAAATTTCAGGGAATTGTAATAATTGAATTATATTATTATCTGGATCGTTGAATGTACATATTAGACCACCCCAATGTTCTTTTTCTACTGTTCTAATAAATATAATGCCCATTTCTTTAAATCTTTGAGCTTCTTCATATATATTTGAAACTTTTAGGTTGATCATTATTCTGTAAGGATCTTGATTTGAATCGTGAACTTTAGAATGTGTGCCAATTCCTAAACGGAAGCTATCTTTTTTAAATGATATGAAATTCGTTTTTTCAGAATATGGAATTTTATAAAGTATTTTTTTGTAAAAAGATGTTAATGTAGGAAAATTATTTGTCCATATAATGATTCCTGCAAAATTTGTAACCATTAGATATTGCTAATTTCTTTAAATTGAATTTTGTAATAGATATTATTTTAGTAAGTAATATTTTATAATACTTTTCAGAGATTATGTGTAGGAAGAGATGTGCAATATTGAGGTAATGAAATCTCTAGAAAGGAGGGAATGTATTGTTTAATTATTTAAGGGGGTGTAATCGGTAGGTGTTCTCGGTAACACCTCTATAGAGAGGAACTTTAGTTACTAACTAAAGTTCCTCTCGCTCAATTAATATTGTTGTATATTTCAATAAAACAAATTTATACGTTATAAAATTCTATAATTTTGATATAAGGGTTTTTGTGAATACGATTCTCAACATTAATAATCTATCAGTTGATTTTGATACAGAATATGGAATATTCCATGCGGTAGATAATGTCAGTTTTACTGTTTCTAAAGGTCAGGTAGTTGGAATTGTTGGTGAGAGTGGTTGTGGCAAAACAGTGACTACTTTGGCCATTATGCGTCTCCTAGATACTGTTGTAGGAGCATCTATTCAAGGGGAAATTTTGTTTGAAGGACAAGATTTATTATCTCTTAGGAAAAAACAGATGCATCAAATAAGAGGTAATGAAATTTCCATGATTTTTCAAGAGCCTATGACATCCTTAAATCCAATTTTGACAATTGGTAGACAAATTACAGAAAGTTTGGAATTACATCTAAAAATGAGTAGTAAACAAGCAAAAGAAAGAGCAGCAGAGTTACTTGATTTAGTAGGATTTTCTGACCCATATCAGAAATTGAATGATTATCCGCAACAACTTAGTGGAGGTATGAGACAACGTGTAATGATAGCAATGGCAATTAGTTGTAATCCTAAACTGATAATTGCTGATGAACCTACGACTTCTCTTGATGTAACAATACAAGCTCAGATTCTTGATTTGATTATGGATATTTGTGATAAATCGGGTGCAGCGTTGATGCTTATAACGCATAATCTTGGATTAATAGCTCGGTACGCAGAAAAGGTAATTGTGATGTATTCTGGAAATATTGTTGAAGAAGGGATCGCTAACCAGATTTATTATGATTCACATCACCCCTATACTTTAGGTTTGTTGAAAGCTGTACCACGTATAGATGGAGATATTAAGAAGCAATTGATTACTATAGAAGGAATGCCTCCAGAACAAACAGATCAGTTAATTGGATGTTCTTTTGAACCTAGATGTGTTTATTCCGTTGAAAAATGTAAAATTAGCACCCCTAAACTCGAATCAATACAAAAACATCATTTAGCATCCTGTTGGCAATCGGCAGAATTAAAGGGATGAGCTTGAAGCCTTACTAGTAATAAAGATTTTATAATTTAGATATTGACGATGAATAAGATCAAAAATACAGAATATATATTAAGCGTGAAAGGGTTAAAAAAATCATTTCCAATATATGGTAGAGGTGTTTTTTTTAAAAAACACATTGGAGATATTCATGCTATTAATGATGTTGAATTTAATATTGGATATAGTGAAACATTAGGATTAGTAGGTGAAAGTGGTTCAGGTAAAACTACTTTAGGTCGGTGTTTGTTACATCTTGAAAAGTTGACGGAAGGGATTATTTCTTTTAAAGAACTAGATTTTACTAATATCAATATTTCTCAATTGAATTCGTTACGTAAAGAAATGCAAATTGTTTTTCAAGATCCTTATGCGTCATTGAATCCAAGAATGACATGTTCACAGATAATTGGAGAACCATTAAAAGTCCATAATATAGTATCCACTAAGGAAGAATATGAAATTCGTATTAAAGAATTATTTGATTTAGTTGGTTTAAATCACTCTATGGCAAATAGATACCCTCATGAATTTAGTGGAGGACAAAGACAGAGACTTGGTATTGCTAGAGCATTAGCACTTAATCCAAATTTTATTGTTTGTGATGAACCTGTTTCTTCTTTAGATGTGTCAATACAAGCACAGATAATAAATTTGTTGATTGATTTACAAAGTAAATTGAATATTTCTTATTTATTTATTTCACATGATTTAGCTGTAGTACGTCAAATTAGTCATAGAGTTGCAGTGATGTATCTAGGTAAATTAGTAGAAATTGGTGATTCTGATCAAGTATATTCGAATCCCTTACATCCTTATACACAAGCTCTCTTATCTTCAATACCAATTCCTGATCCAATCAAAGAAAAAAAACGAAAAAGAATAATTTTAAAAGGAGAACCACCTCATCCTATGGATCCCCCTAGTGGATGTGTTTTCAGGACACGTTGCCCTATAGCAGATGAAGAATGTTCTCGTATAATTCCACCAATGGTAAAACACAATGATAACCATGAGGTTGCATGTTTAAAAGTTAGTTAAAAAATAAATTTTAATTATTTTTCAGATAAATATCGTTCTACATCTATAGCAGCCATACATCCTGAGCCAGCTGCAGTAACAGCTTGTCGATAAATCCAATCCTGAACATCTCCACATGCAAAAATTCCAGGAATATTGGTTGCTGTACCCTCTTTTGTGATTATATATCCTTGATCGTTTAGGTTAATTTTATTCGTGAAAAGGTTTGTGTTGGGTTGATGTCCGATTGCAATAAATACACCTTGTAGTTTTATAGTACTTGTTTTTTGTGTGATTAGATTTTTCACAGTAATTCCTGTAACAGTATTTGTGGTTTGATCGGATATTTCTTCAATAACACTATTCCAGATGAAATTTATTTTTTTATTTTCTTTAGCTCTTTGTTCCATAATTTTCGATGCTCTAAGTTGATCTCTACGGTGTATTACGGTTACTTTTGAAGCAAATTTAGTTAAAAATAACGCTTCTTCCATTGCAGTATCTCCACCTCCCACAACAGCCACTTCTTGGTCACGAAAGAAAAATCCATCACATGTTGCACATGCTGATACACCTTTACCCATTAAAGCATTTTCTGATTCTAATCCAAGTAACTTAGCTGTAGCTCCAGTAGATATGATAATTGATTTTCCATAATATTTTGTTCCATTTTCTGTAGTGCATGAGAATGGTTCTTTGTTAAAATCAACTTCAATTACTTCAGATTGTATGGTTCTTGTTCCGAATCGTTCAGATTGTTTTTTGAATAATGTGACTAGTTCAGGGCCGAGGATACCATCTGGAAACCCTGGATAGTTTTCTACATCAGTTGTTATAGTTAATTGTCCTCCAGGAGTAATACCTTCAATTAATAATGGTTTAAGATTAGCCCTCGCAGAGTATAAAGCAGCCGTATATCCAGCGACTCCTGATCCAATAATGATTGTATTTTCAATATTCATTTTAAAGTTTTGTTAATTATATTTTCAGATTACTTAAATTCATAATACTAAGTATATATATTTATCTCCCTAACCGTTTCCCCATCGATGAGTTATTGAATTGGGTCTCAAGCTTATCTCCAAGTTCAACCCAAGCAGCATCAGGCGTATTTGACAATGTAGTAGGACTGTTAATGAAGCCCTGTAATTCATCATTTGCTATATCAAATGCAACTCTAATTTCTTCACGGGTTTGACCTGATACTACAGCAGAATTATGGATTAAAGCGACAACCATTAAATCATGAGGAGCCCAGTGACCAGCCTGGTTATTTGGTGGCCCCATGCTAGTCTTGTCAACTCCGGAATGCCAAAGACCCATAGCATGTCCAAACTCATGGGTTAACGTATGTCTGGATCCAGATTGCTGATCTGATACACGAATGAAACCCCACCCTGTCGTAAGATTACCTGAACCCCACTGATCCGAAAATCCACCAGATGGACCGGACGTATTGCAATACTGGTCAATAGTCTCATTTATGAGCTCAGTGCATGAAAGCAAATGTATAGGCAACGTGACTTCTGAAATGTTATTTGCCCAAGCTATATCTAAACCAGGAGCTATAACTGCCAGGACTTCAATATAATCACGCATTGTTTCATAGTCCTCAGATTTGACGTCTCCAAAAAGACCAACCCTTAGAGTACTCGGGGGCTTCTTTACAAAATAGCCTTCAGTATTATTTACACGGACTTTTCCATAATTGTCGTCATAGTTACTCTGAGATGTAGCTAAGAATAAACCTTGAGCTGTAGATGCCGGTATTGAAAATGGTTTGTATTTGTCCGTGTCCGG
>CEUS01022817.1_pt1 | contig 17780 bp, 19 predicted proteins | sample 427031 | NCBI WGS metagenome assembly CEUS01 (sample SAMEA2622837, study PRJEB7988) | marine metagenome | biome: marine biome (ENVO:00000447); feature: marine epipelagic mixed layer (ENVO:xxxxxxxxx); material: "saline water (ENVO:00002010), including plankton (ENVO:xxxxxxxx)" | depth 140 m | reverse complement strand
TCTTGATGGCGTTTAGCTGATTCTATGCATCGATCTGGATTCCCAGCAACTATAACTCCTCTATCAGCTAGCAATTCCGCCGGCAGCTCCCCTAGCATGGCACGAGGTGCTCCACCACCTCCTAGATCCTGTTCACCTTCTCCAAGAAATCTGGAAAAACTGGCTTCGAGATGATCAGGAACCCCGCCCCAGGACTCTAATAAGTTTTCATATACGTCCTGTCTATCGGCTGTATATGGCCGATTAGGTCCAAAAAACTCCTTAATGGCCTGTGCTCCTGTCTCAACTGCCCCAGTATCATCATCGCCACAATGACCTAATGTGAAATTAGCCCACTGGTTATTAACAAATCCGCCCACAGGGTTGGCTTTTTTTATATTTTCCCTATAAGCATCTATGTGATCTTTCATCCCTGCGGGAGCTCCCGAACCAAAAGAAAGAACACCAATACCTTTGTCCGCTGCCATTTCATAGCTGCTGGGCTGGGTACAAGCCATCCAAATGGGAGGATGTGGATCCTGCTTAGGTTTGGGAAGTATTTCTCTCTGTGGTATATCAAAATGTTTCCCTTTCCATTCAAATAGACCTGGAGTTTGCCATATTTTAGGAACAATATTTAGTGATTCCTCCATAATGTCACGAGTGTCACGTGGATCTATGCCCAGACCCATTTGTTCATAAGGGCTGCTTCTCCCGACACCGAATTCCACCCTACCACCAGATAAGTGGTCAACCATCGATAGTCTCTCGGCAACCTGAACCGGGTGATGATTTGGAAGAACTACCACTCCAAATCCAATCCTTATATTTTTGGTCAACCGGGCTAGAGCAGAAATGATTACTTCCGGAGCCGATGACCCAGCAAATGTGGTTAAAAAATGGTGCTCAACAAACCAGAGATGATCAAATCCCATTTCGTCAGCTAACTGACACTGCTCAATTGTTTCGTTTATCAACGATGTGTAATCCACCGTATAGTTATCGTGCGGTCTCTGCATCTCATAAAGCAAACCAAACTTCATTTGGATCCTCCGTAGTCAGAAAATATTAGAAATTCAGGCGACTGAGCCAAGCACGCAGCAGTCTAACATAATAATTTAATTACAATTTTGATTGCTATCAGAGTTACCATTAAACTATCAAAAAATTACAGTTCTTTGAAAGGGAATTCACATGAACGTTCTGGTAATGGCCGCCGGTGCAGTCGGAGGATACTTCGGCTCCGTTATAGCCGAAAAACACGATGTCGTTCTCATTGCTCGCAATGAACACTTGAAAGCAATTCAGAAAAAAGGACTGAAAGTGGAGAGTAAGACTTCAGGAAATTTCATATCCCGTGCAACTGCAGTAGCCCAGCCTGAAAAAGGCTATGTGGCAGACGTCGTACTCTACTGTGTGAAGGCATACCATAACGAATCAGCTTGCGACGTTATAGCTCCTGCTGTGGGACCAGAAACTGCAGTCCTCACACTACAAAACGGAATAGGCAGTGGGGATTTCTTATCAAATCGTTTTGGGGAGGAAAAAGTTCTTTTAGGGGCGGCATATATCGAGGCATCAAGAGGAAATCCTGGCGTTACTGAAGAGCATGGAGGGGGTTGTCGTATAGCTCTGGGAAACAAACTAGGCATTAGCACTCCAAAAACAAACATGGTAAGTGAGCTACTGCAAAGTTCCAATATAGACCACGAAGTATCAACGGACATAATGTCAGCACTATGGAAAAAGTTAGTTTTCATCACGGCCTTGAGTGGTATGACATGTCTTGTTAGGGCCAGATTTGAACAAGTTTTAGATAATCCACAAACACATGCTCTCGCAATCAAAGTAATGTCGGAAACAAAAGCAGTAGCTGACGCAGAAGGAATCAATTTGCCATCAGATGTAGTGGAGACAACAATGGCCGATTTCATGTTGCACAAATCGGAACTTGTCTCATCAATGCATCAGGATTTGCTATCCGGTCGTCCGCTGGAGGTTAATGTCATCAATGGAGCTGTAAGCCAGATGGGGAGAATTCACAACATTTCTACCCCTATAAACGACGTAATAACATCCTGCTTATCTTTGCCAAATACTTTGGCAGCCAGATCGGCGGAATAAAGAGGTAATAATGGAATATTTCTATAACTCCCAAAATGTTCGCGCTAGAGACCTTGCCCCTGGAGTAACAATCAAAACCATGTGGGGTGAAAATATTATGATGAGCCTTGTAGAAATGGATCCCAATTCAGAAGTGCCTCTGCATTCACACTCCAACGAACAAGCGGGTATGGTCCTTGAGGGATCTTTTGAGTTCACTATAGGCGATCAGAAGAAAATTGTGTCAGCTGGGGAGTATTACATCATCCCAGGAGGAGTCGACCACCAGGTCAATGTAGGTGATTCTCCTGCGAAAGCCCTTGATATATTCAGTCCTCCTAGGGAGGACTACAAATAGTTACGCAATGGAACAAAGGGGCGCCTCATGACGCCCCTTTTTTTACATACGGTGCTTATGCCCCATAACGAACGGAAGCATTTGGATCGCTATAATCTACGCCTTTCGAAGCCCAAAATATTTTTGCAATCTCATCTACAGCATCAACTAATTGTTGAGCCGATTCCGAACTCACACCCTGTTTATTCGCGCCTGCTAGTTTATTGGCATTCCAAAACAGTTCGTGAAGATTAGGATAATCGGCAAGATGTTCAGGCTTGAAATAGTCTGACCACAGTATATTCAATTCATTCTTGACAGCTTGAGCATGTTCTTCTTTTACAGCTACATATCTGGAAAAAGTATTTACATCCTCGCAGGAATCTAAAGCCTCGATTCGGACTGCCATCTTAAGAACTGTCTGTGCCCCTATTTTTGCTGTAATAGGATCATATATTCCGCAAGGAATATCGCAGTGGGCACTAACATCCACAATATTTACAAATTTCTTGATCGTAGTAACAATACTCATATAGTTCCTTCCTTTATTAACATCTGTTGCAAGATATTTCTTCTTTTCAGAAGGTCACGAAGACCTCTCTTGAAAAGATACAGGAATTAGTGTTCGCACTGCAAGACAGGGTCTCAAATGTCTGCAACTTATGACTGTTCATACTGAGTTAACATAATTGCATGATAAGAATAGCCAGAATAAATAATCGCAGTATGGAACCTACTTTAAGAAATAATGATCTAGTGATAACCAGTTTAGTGACCAATGAAAAAGAACTAAAAAGAGGCCAAGTCGTTTTAGTGAGACTTGGTCTTGAACCAGAAAAACTTTCCATTAAGCGAATTATTGGACTCCAAAACGAAACTCTGGAAGTTCATTTTGGTCAAATTCATATCAATGGGTCACCATTATCTGAACCTTACATCGGTAATCTGCCCAAATCCCAAGGCCTAGAACAACTTACCTGGAATATTCCTGAAGGATATATCTTTTTACTTAGCGACTTTAGAAATTTTCCTAACGTAGTTGACAGCAGGACACTTGGCCCTATCCACATTTCCAAAATAACGGAAATCGCCCGTTTGCGAATTTGGCCTCCGCTAAAATTCTTTTAACCCCAGAATATGGTTCACGGTTATACTTCAGCAGCAATTTCTTTTGCGTGATAACTAATAATGATGTCGGCTCCTGCTCGTTTGATCGAGGTAAGAATTTCGTCCCTAACTCTATCTCCTTCAATCCAGTCACTAGCTGAGGCCGCCTTTACCATTGAATATTCCCCACTTACGTTATAGGCCGCCAATGGAAGATCAAATCTTTCCCGAGCGGCCCTAATCACATCCAAATAAGACAGTGCGGGCTTAACCATAATAATGTCGGCCCCCTCTTCTATATCCTGTTCGATTTCCAACATTGCCTGACGCACATTGGCAGGGTCAGCTTGGTAGCTTGTTCGATTTCCAAACTGGGGAGCAGACTGTGCTGCTACTCTAAAAGGGCCATAAAACCCAGAAGCAAATTTACTGGAATAACCCATAATTACAGTGTCTTTTTTACCTGCTGAATCTAGTGAGGAGCGAATGGCACCAACTTGTCCATCCATCATAGCCGACGGAGCTACCACGTCAGCTCCGTTCTGAGCATGCGACACTGCCATCTCTTGTAAAAGCGGTAGGGTAGCATCATTATCAATGTTGGATCCTTTTATGATTCCACAATGCCCGTGATCTGTGTAGTCGCATAAACAAACATCCGTCATGACAATTAGATTAGGGTCCAGCGACTTTATTTCTCGAATAGCTACTTGTATCACTCCGTTGGTGTCGATCCCACCGGAACCTGTGGCATCTTTAGTCTCCGGTATTCCAAATAACAACACCGACTGAATGCCTAATGAGGTAACTTCCTTTATTTCCTCAGCAAGCATATCCACAGACAATTGATACATACCAGGCATTGGTTCGATTGGAATTTTCTTGCCGTGTCCATGTATAACAAAGATTGGATATACAAAATCCTCAACTGACAATCTAGTTTCTGACGTCAGAGAAAGCATTTCACTACTCTGCCTAAGACGCCGAAGACGCGAATGTGGAAAAGACATCATTCTACCTCAACTAGAATAAAAAAATGTGATGGCCGACACCAGCCCATCGATTGTATGTTCCTCAGCGATTATGTCGGGTTTCATACCCTTGTCACAAGCAGTCTTAGCAGTCACAGGACCAATACATGCTATATAAACGTCTGACGGAATTCCAGATTCGATCATAGCATCAAGATTTGTTACCGTTGATGAACTCGTGAAGGTCACCATATCCAGACCCTCATTAAGAATTAGTTCGGCTTTTTTAATCGACTCTTTAGGAATGACTGTCCTATATGCTTCCACCCTATGAACGCTCCAACCTAATTTCCCCAATCCTAATTTTATTGTCTCAGGGGCTACTTTTGGAGAAGGCAACAATATTTTTTGGACATCTGATCTAGGATGAGGAAAATTTGAAATGAGAGAATCCGATACGGCCCGTGGTGGTATAAAGTCAGGTGCAATACCCTTAAGACTAAGGGCATGACAGGTCGCTGGACCAATAGCGCCAATCTTCACTTCAGCGAAGTGTCTAGAATCTAACCCTTTCTGAGTCAACCTAGAATAGAATGCATTCACTGCGTTTACACTAGAAAAAATAACCCACTCGTAATCACTGAGATTTCCAATAGCTACATCCAGGTCTGTATAGTCATCAATAGGGCCTATTGCAATTGTGGGCAGTTCCACTACCCTTGCTCCTAGGTCTCTCAATGCCAGACTAAGTTTACTGGCCTGGTCACGAGATCTGGTAACAAGAATTCTTTTCCCTAGCAACGGAAAATTAGTCCGTAATTGCAATTTTTTTGCTGAGTCAACAACTTCACCAATGACGAGCACACAAGGCGCAGAAATTCTTGATAGTGCTGCAAGTTCACCTATATTTGCGAGCATTCCGAAGATTTCCCTCTGGTTCGCCATTGTGGCTGACTCCACGATCGCTGCTGGGGTAGATGGTTCTCGACCTCCCTCTATCAACACTTTAGAAATCTCATCTATATTTTTTGATCCCATCAACACTATGACGGTCTCATTTCCTTTGGCAATGGCATCCCAATTTATATCTGAATCCGTCTTACCTGGGCTTTCAGATGCGGTTACAACTGTGAAATAGGATGCTTTTCCTCGATCTGTCACAGGGATACCTGCAGAGCCTGGACCGGCTATAGCTGATGTCACCCCCGAGACGACCTCAAAGTTTATACCCTGTTCAGAAAGAGCCGCGGCTTCCTCTGCTCCTCTACCAAAAACGAAGGGATCACCCCCTTTCAACCTCACTACCGTCTTTCCTTTCTTAGCTTCATCTATCAGCAAGTTATTAATATTCGACTGACTAATACTGGATTTGCCTGGTGTTTTGCCAACATTAATGAGCTCTGTCGAATCGGCAGCTAAATCCAATATATCGGATCCAACAAGCCTGTCATAAATAATTACATCGGCTTGCTCAATAAGATAAGCTCCTCGCCTTGTTACTAAGCCAGAATCACCTGGCCCAGCGCCTACTAAAAAAACTTTCCCCACTATCCTTTCGTCAGACAATTAATTTCCCTAGTAGATGGACCGCTCCGGATTTCGCAAGTTTTATCGCTAATTCTTCACCAGCTTCAATTGGCGAGTTAGATTTGCCTGAATGTTCAACGAAATAGTATTCGCTCCCATCAGGAAGACCCGCCATAGCGATCATAGACAGTACATCCCCATCTAAAACCGAATAAGCAGCAACAGGTGATTTGCAGCTAGCAGATATGAAACTGAGAAAAGCTCTCTCAGAAGTGACTTCTATTTCCGTTTTGGTGTCAAGTGCCTTATTCAATGTGGCGTAAAGAGATTCATCTCCGGAAGAACATTGGACTAGGATCGCTCCTTGACCAACATCAGGAACACAATCCATAGTGGGAAGGAAAGAGGATATTTGTTTCTCCAACCCCAAACGAAAGATACCAGATGCTGCTAATACCACGCCGTCCACCTCGTCTGTACCAATAAAAGAAATTCTCGTATCTACATTTCCCCGTATAGGCACTATTTTGAGGTCTGGACGTATACGCAATATCTGGCAGGCACGACGCTGGCTACTTGTCCCAAGCCTAAATCCTTTTGGTAATTCTCGCAGTGATTCATTCCCAGAATGTACTAATACATCTCTTGGGTCTTGCCGCTTTAAATATCCAGCTATTTGAAGATCATCAAGAATCTCAGATGGAACATCTTTCGCGCTATGAACGGCTATATCTGCTCTACCATCTAATAGTGCAACTTCGACTGATTTCGCAAATGCTCCTCTCTCTAAACGTGAAAGGTCCTCACTTTTCCGCTTATCACCCTCCGACTGTAAAGCAATGATCTCAAATGAGTGATCCGGCAGGGCTTTTCTCAATTGCAAAATAGTTTCATCCGTTTGTGCAATTGATAGAGGACTGGACCTAGTCGCTACTCTTATAGATTTACCAGATGGCATGATTGCCGTCCTAAATATTGGTATTCCCTTTTTCTAAACAGTTGATTAAATGAGTCTGCGCTTCTGCATCACGACCTGACTGCACCAAATCTAGCAGATCCTCGTTAATACAATTCTGCCAGTATGCCGGGACTATATCCCATCCCCTCTCCCTAACTATGCCACGAGCCCATGAAAGTATGGGCGCCAAATCCGCATATTCAAGCATCCTACAAGGGCAATCGGATTCAACTTTCTCCCTAAAGGTCCTGGCCAAAGCGGGGCTAGCCCCACCAGTGGATGTAGCCACAGTTACTTCTCCACGGCGTGCGACAGAAGGTGCTATGAAAGTGCACAGATGGGTAACATCCACCACATTCAAAGGGACATTCCTTTCCGTAGCCTCTTCTGCAATCTGAAGATTTACATCCTCTGGATTATCCGCGGCAATTGCGATAAAAGCATCTGAGAGATCTCCCGCCTGATATGTTCTCCTCAACCACTCTACAATCCCTTTCTCAGCCATCTCAGATACAGATTCGTTTACATGAGTACTTATCACCCTCACAGAGGCGTCACACTCAAGCAGTTTCACCACTTTTTCCTCACCAAAATCCCCACCACCTATTACTACACAAGTTCTGTCTTTAACGTCAATAAATGCCGGATAATATCTAGGCAAATGAAATTCCTTTCAGAAATATTTTTAAAATATGAGAGGTCCAACTCCACACCGTTCAAGTATACATTCCAAACGGGAAGTTCATAACACAGCCATATTAATTGGTTTCTTCTGAATGTTCATGCAGATATAAATGATCGGTTTTCGCAGCCATAATAAAATCGTTTTTATGGAGGTTGTTGAACATATGTGTCCACCAGATGACCTCAACATTTTTGCGATCGACGATGACTTTTGCATGGTGATTTTGCTCGTCTTGGATCTTAGTTAATTTTTTTACAAAAAGTGACGCGCTTTTGAAAGATGTGAAGCTAAAAACTTTCCTAATCGCTCTGGCATTTTCAAAACACTGTATTTGCCAGCAAGGCAACGATTTATATAAATCAACTAATTCATTCTCAGAAATAGGAACTGACTTCCTATTTAACTTGTCACATGACTGATCCCATAATACTTGCATTTCCACCTACCCAAACCATGAACATATAATGCTGTCTCACGAATTAAGATTAAATACTTCCTCCATTGGAGACCACCATTCATTGTTCTCTGCCGCTGGCACTTTTTTCTGATATGTTCTCATGAGGGTATCCCATTCGGTGGCCTTAGGAGACGATCCAGCATAGGCTTTAAAATCATTCTCTAAATCGAAGTCATCCGGAACATTCAGAACCATGAATAATCTAGTCCCAGAAAGAAATATCCTCATCTCCTCAATTCCTATGCTTATAAGCCCCTCTTTAACCTCAGGCCAGACCTCAAGATGAAATTCTTTGTATTGCTCAATTGAAGCGACGTCATCTACCAGATCCAGAGCCATTGCGTATGTCTTCATATCAAATTCCAACCTTAATCGCCTGCCAATTAATCCGTAGGAGCTTGTTCTGGAAGTAGTCCTGTGGACTTAAGATTCCTCCATAAATCTGACGGAATATTGATACTTGCCATTTTCACGTTCTCCGCAATCTCCGCAGGCTTCCTAGCTCCAGGTATTGTTGCCGCAACGACAGGATGCAGAAGACCAAACTGTAGAGCAGCCGCTTTTAGAGGAATATTGAAATCGTTACAAATATCCCTAATAGATTTTGCTTTTTCAATGACATTTTGAGGTGCTGTTTCATAGAAGTAAGTGGATTCCGGCCCAAGGTCCGACGCTAAAATCCCACTATTATAAGGTCCCCCAAGTATGACGCTAATGGATTTTTCTTCGCAGATTGGGAAAAATTCTGTCAAGGCCGAATAATCGAGAAGTGTGTAACGTCCAGCAATAAGAAAGCAATCGAAGTCAGCATTTCTGGCAAAATCAGCTAGCATCTCCCACTGGTTCATTCCGGATCCGATAGCGCCAATCACTCCCTGGCTTCTGAGATCCGCTAACGTGGGAAATGTCGTATCAAGTGCTTCCTCATAATGATCGTCCGGATCATGTATAAGAGCGACGTCTATCCGATCAAGATTAAGCCTAACCAGACTTTCCTCAATTGATCTGAGAACACCATCCCTTGAATAATCAAAGCTAACTTTCAATTCACTAGTATTGACATTAGTTGAGTCTCCAGATGGAGTGTATGGACCGTCCAAAACTCTTCCCACCTTGGAAGAAAGAGTAAAAGAATCGCGGTCAAGAGTTGAAAGAAATTCACCAAAGAAAACTTCGCTTTTACCGCTACCATACAATGGGGCAGTATCAAAGTATCTAACACCTTCTTCATAAGCCTTTTTCAAGGTCTCATTCGCAATATCTATACCCACGTCCAAAGATAATGCACCCATGGGTGCACCACCCAGCCCCAGACGCGTTACCTTCACTCCGGTGCTGCCGAGCTGCACATTTTCTAATGGACCCATTGTTACCGCCTAGCCAAAATGATTATGTTTGTTCTTTCATGCAAGGTTGCCTTTGCATTGACTGGAAAGGTTCCCTAAAATTAGAGCGTAACTCAATTATTCAGAATGTGGAGAATAAGTCGTTGGAAGACTCAATAACGTTATACACACATCCGGATTGCACTTACTCTGACGCCTTAAAGAGCGAATTGCAAGACTTAGCGATAGATTTTGAAGAATTTGATCTTGCTCTTAACCCAGAACTATGGGACAAAGTGGAGGAACTGACTGGCGGAGAGAGAATAACGCCTGTCATGGTTACTGGCGAAAACGTCGAAGTTGGCTTCCACGGAGTTGGTTGAAGCTTTTAGATATAGTGGACCGTGTGTCCACCTAACTTTCAAAACAACCAATGAAATGGTTATTCAGAATCCCAAAGAATAGGGATGTTAATTAAAATACGACTTTCTCTAAATTAATTTGGCTTTCCCGCCGTGATTGAAAACGTCAAAGGCACACCAAATTCAGAATCCGGGTATCTCCACAAACCATCTTGGCCCTCTGTTAAACATCCAGAGAACCCACCTTGAGTAGTATATGGGTACTCCTCCATTTTTAGAATATGAAGCCCAGCCTCCACCAAAGACGTTATTATTTCTGAAATTGGATGGGCCCATTCATATGTTGCGTGCCGGCTAGGAACTTCCCGGATTGCATAACTTCCGCTGCCATCGGGTAAAAATTCCATTACTTCCTCGTTGAAGTACGGCTCTCCAATGATTACAGGGCCCATGCTACTTTTTTTCAAAGCCTGCATAATAGGATGGAATTCGACCATACAGAATTTCCCCCCTGGATAAATTCTGCTGGCTATTTGCCTGGCCCACTCCCCTAGGTCTGGAAGCCAGCAAAGAACCCCATATGAAGTAAACACAATGTCAAATTTATCCGTTATTTTTTCCGATAACTCATAGACATTGGACTCATAAAATTTGGCTTTCAACCCTGATATTTTACTTAACTTGTCGGCCACTTTAATCGCCTTGTAGGAAAAATCAGCTCCTGCTACACATCCTCCTTTTCGAACTAGATCAAGTGTAGACAACCCAAAATGACATTGCACATGAAGAATATCCTTACCCGTTATTTCTCCAAGCACATCAAGTTCAAGTTCATCTAGAGCATTTTGTCCAGCCAGGAATCTATCTACTCCGTAAAATTCAGATAAATAATGTTCCTCTACCAAAGAATCCCAGAAGTCTCGGTTACATTTCATCAAATATTTATCGGATTCAATCATCGGTACCTCCATTCATCCTTGCACAATTAGAATAAGATATACGCTTTACCAAGGTATCTCCTGCAAACTTTAAACATTTTAGTGATTTGGAACATGTATTAGGAGTGAAAAATGGCACGTGCAAAGCAATTAACCAACATAGCTGATGTAGATGCAAAATTCCACCACATCGTGAAAGAAATAATAGGAAGTAGAGGGAGAATTAGTGGTCCATTTTCAGTTCTACTACACAGCCCGGAAATCGCGGGCAGAGCTGCGCATCTCGGGGAATTTATAAGGTTCAAATCCACTTTAGACGATGATGTCAGGGAAGTGGCCATATTGGGAGCCGCAAGGGAAATGAATTGTGACTACGAGTGGTCAGGCCATGTTGAAATAGCCAGAAATTCTAGTGTCCCCGAAAATGTGATCGAGACAGTCCGACTGGGGGGAGACACTACCGAGTTGGACTATAAGTATCAAATAGTAATTTCCTATGGACGGGAACTGCTTGGCAAGAAGAGAGTGACGGACTCAACCTACTCCGCTGCCGATAAACTCTTTGGCACCCAAGGCATCACCGAGCTGACAACCACTTATGGTTATTATGGCATGCTTGCCTGCGCATTAAATGCTTTTGAGGTTATGCCTGAACCAGGAAAAGAAACACTTTCCGGATAAAATTAAATCCTAGGGCTTATGCCAGTATGGAACTTACTTCGTTGTATTCCTCTTTTGTGAGTACAAACTCTGCAGTTGCGGCATTAGAAACCACTTGCTCTGCCGAAGTAGCACCTGCTATCACTGAACTTATTTCATCCCTAGCAAGAAGCCATGCAAACGCTAGGTCTAGAACCGTTTTTTCCCTTTTACTACTGAAAGAGTCTAATTTTTCTATCAAATCAAAGTTCTCTTCAGTAAACATTCCTCTGTCATTTACCCCAAGTCTAGTCCCCTCCGGAATATTTTCTCCTCTGCGATACTTTCCTGTTAAGAATCCATTTGCCAATGGGTAATAGGGCAGAACCCCAACATCATATTTTTGACAAAATGGCAAAAGCTCTGACTCTATTGACCTTTCCATCATGCTGTAATGTGGTTGAACACTGACAAAGGAGTTGATACCAACGGACCGAGAGGTCCAGACAGACTCGCAAACCTGCCAAGAGGAAAAATTGGAACATCCGAAATACCTTATTTTCCCATCACGAACCAAATCGTCTAGAGCCCGAAGTGTCTCCTCAATCGGAGTATTATCATCCCACCAGTGAATTTGGTATAGATCTATATAGTCAGTCTGCAAGCGGGCTAGGCTAGCATCAATTTGATCCATTATATGGATACGGGAATTCCCTGCTTGATTGGGGCCCTCTGCCATTCTGCTCGACACTTTTGTCGCAAGAACGACGCCATCTCTACGGCCAACTAGTGATCTTCCAATGTACTCTTCAGAAAGTGTAGCGCCATAACTATTAGAAGTATCAATAAAATTAATCCCAGAATCAATACATTGGCTAATCACTCGGTCACTGGATTCAAAGTCTAGCCGCTGGCCAAAATTGTTTGTTCCCAATCCAATCTCAGAAACCTCCAACCCTGATCCTCCTAGCTTTCTATACTTCATACCCTAAATGCCTCCTGAAAATATTCTGCGCCAATTTATGTGATTTGCTCTGGTCGTGACACAAAAAATTCGCCTTCCTTAGAAATCCTTAAAGCGAAATCATGTGAATCAATATTTAAAGCCATATCCCGATCCTCTGAAGGCCACTGGGGAGTTTGTGGATCACCATATTTTTGAGACTCTTGTCCCACCATAATAAGAGATCTAACTGCCTCACTATCAGGCCTCCTACCCTGAATCAAATTCCTTAAATACAGAGCGCATTGCTCGTCTTCATCTGCCCTTTCCACTCCTTCTGACCCCATCGCTACCAGTGTGATTTTTGATGGCTCATGAGCCATTAACGCCCGGACTGTGGCTGATGCAACCGCGAGAGATCCCCCATATATGAGATCAGCCTCAGAAGCGTTAGTAACTCCTACTGTCCCGGCACGTGTAGATTGAATTATAGTTTTACCTTTTAGGTCTTCCCCTATTAACTCAAATGGAGAATTACCATAATCAAACCCATCCGGTCTCTTACCTCCCACCTCACCCATAAGAACGTCTCCAACGCCGTTGGACTTTAGCTCAAAAGCTTCCTCTATTTCCGCTACCAGAATTATCTTCTCAGCTCCCATCTCAAATGCAACAGCTTCAGTTGTAAAACAGCGAAATACATCTATGATCACAGTAATCCCGGTCGCCCTGCGGGCCCCTTCTATAAGACTAGAGACGGTTATATCCAAGAAATATCCTTTTATTGGTCCTTTACAAATTCTCTGAATTCCAATGGAAGAGTGAATGTTATGTTTTCTTCTTCACCACCCATAGGAATCACCTCTTCAGGCATTAACTTCTCAATGATCTCCTGAACAAGCGTGTCAGGGGTAGATGCTCCCGATGTTATACCTACATTTTCCACATCTTTAAGCCAATCAAAGTTAAGCTCCTCCACTCCATTAATTAAGTAGGCATTCACTCCCCTACTTTCGGCGACATCCCTCAGTCTATTGCAATTAGAGCTATTGCTAGCCCCAATAACCAAGAAAAGATCCACATGATCAGATATTGCCTTCACTGCATTTTGCCTATTCGTTGTTGCGTAACATAGGTCATTACGAACCAAAACATCATTGAATGAATCCTTGATAGTGTCAATGGAGCGTTGGGTGTCATCAACAGACAAGGTAGTCTGAGTTAAAATTGCAACCGGAGTGTCTTCATCCCACCCGAGACTGGGACCACTCTCTCTGTCATCCACTAACTCCATATCTGACTGCCCCATAGTGCCCTTTACCTCTTGATGTCCTCTGTGACCAACAAGAACTAATTTACGACCTTCCCTAGAGTATTTCTTAGCTTCATTATGGACTTTTATAACTAGAGGGCAGGTAGCATCTACTACCTCCAGATTTCGTTTCTTAGCCTTCTGAAAATCTGATGGTGGTGAACCGTGAGCTGAGAAAACAACTCGAGACCCTCTTGGAATTTCATCCACATCCTCAACCGTTATTGCACCTTTGTCTTCAAGATCTGCTACCACATGGGGATTGTGAACAATCTGGTGCTTCACATATATGGGTGCCCCATATTTTTCAAGGGCAAGTTCCACCAAGTCAATAGCTCTGACAACCCCAGCACAAAACCCCCTTGGAACACCTAAGTACACCTTCATAGTTATGAAAAACCTCTACCAGAATGCAAACCCGGACCAACAAATTCACGAATCAAAAAAAATAGTAGCACAGGTTCCGGATGGGCGGATAAACAGTGATAGGACATTAGCACCTGTGGTTTAGTGGTCTATTTGCGTTGTATACTTCCATGAATCACTAATAAAATGGAGATTTCTCTTGATTAAACTGGCCCAGAGAATGAGCCGGCTCGGCACTGAAACAGCATTTGAGGTTCTCGCAAAAGCCCAGAAACTAGAGGCTCAAGGGAAAAACATAATACACCTCGAAATTGGGGAACCAGATTTCGAGACGCCAGAAAATATCGTCAGAGCTGGCTGTAAGGCACTACAGGATGGATTTACTTCATACAACCCGTCTCAGGGTTATGGAGATCTGAGGGATGTAGTGGCTAAGGAGATATCTAAATCCAGAGGTATTGAGGCAAGCGGTGACAACATCGTCATAACCCCTGGCGGGAAACCTATCATGTTTTTTGTAATTATGGCATTGATAGAGAGTGGCGACGAGGTCCTGTACCCAAATCCAGGATTTCCAATCTACGAGTCGATGATTGAATTTTGCGGTGGAACCGCTGTCCCCATGCAATTACATGGCGACAAGGATTTCAACATAAATGTTGAAGAGGTCAAGAAGCAGATAACACCCAATACCAAGTTGATGATAATCAACTCTCCAAACAATCCATGTGGCAGCATCATCGGGGAGGAAGAGTTAAGTGAGCTAGCCATACTAGCAAGAGAAGAGGACATCCTGATTTTATCTGATGAAATATACATCAGATTTCTCTATGAAGGGGTCCATAGAAGTATCGCGACATTTCCAGGAATGATGGACCGTACAATCATCTTGGACGGATTCTCGAAAACATATGCAATGACAGGATGGAGAATCGGCTATGGACTATTCCCTGAAGAATTAGTCGAACCAGTCTCCCGTTTAGTTACAAACAGTGTTTCCTGCACAGCCAGCTTTACCCAGATTGCTGCGGCCGAAGCCCTTGTAGGTTCGCAAGATAAATCTTCAGCGATGGTTGAGGAATTTAAAAAAAGAAGGGATATAGTAGTAGCTGGACTAAACGAAATCGAAGGCATTGAATGTGCTACTCCAAAGGGGGCATTCTATGCTTTCCCAAAGGTCGATGGTACTGGCATGTCAAGCGCAGAATTCTCCAACAAGCTTCTTGAGGAAGCTGGAGTTGCCGTTCTCGCAGGAGAATCCTTTGGCAGATACGGATCTGGATATATAAGACTCTCCTTCGCCAATTCCACCGAAAATTTACAAGACGCCATATATAGAATTAAACAGTTCGTGGAATCCAACTCCTCATAAATTTCAGTCTCAAACCCTCTTATAACTGGCGAGTCCAACTTCTGAAGGTTAGAATTCGCATATACATGCTCCTATAACTCCGTTGCTGCTTGAACACAATCTGGGAAGGTAAGATTCAGTCGTGATAAGAATCGCTTTAGCTCAAATCAATTCAGCTGTTGGAGATCTAAGTGGCAACACGTCAAAAATATTATCCTATATAGATAAAGCCAAAGACCTCGATGTCGACCTAATAGCTTTCCCAGAGCTGGCAATTACAGGATATCCTCCAGAGGATCTAGTTTTCCGAAACCAGTTTGTTCAAGAGAACATGAAATGTTCCTCAGAAATTTCAGCCCACGCAAATGGTATAACCGCCATTTTCGGTTTTGTTGAATTAGACGACAAACTCTACAACTCAGCTGCCATAGCCAGTGAAGGATGCATGAAAGGAACTCATAAGAAGATTTTCTTACCAAATTACGGCGTTTTTGATGAAGAACGTTATTTTGCATCTGGTAACACCTGTGCTGTATTCACAATAAATGGGACAAAAGTGGGAGTAAATGTTTGTGAAGACATTTGGTATTCGAAAGGACCCGCCACAGTCCAACGCGCTGCAGGAGCTGAACTCATTGTAAATATAAATGGCTCTCCCTTTCACGCAGGCAAGCGTCAAGATCGAGAGTCAATGTTAATAGAAAGAGCTACAGACCACGGTATATTTATCGCATATGTAAATCAAGTAGGAGGTCAAGACGAGCTAGTTTTTGATGGATCCAGCGTAGTCATAGATCCAGAAGGAAAAGTTATTTCAAGAGCAAAATCTTTTGAAGAAGACTTAGTCATATGTGATATTGACGTTACTCCATTGAGACAGGCACGTGAGAGGAATCCACAAGAATTTCAAGTGGATGGATTAGAGAATATAGGTAAACCTATTCATAAGTATATAAGTGAGGAAACCAACCAACCCAAGAAAACTTTTACTTCCAAAAACATTAAACCCTCATCGCACATAGAAGAAGTCAGAAAAGCCCTAGTACTCGGCACAAGAGATTATGTGAATAAAAGTGGCTTCCAAAAGGTACTAATAGCTCTTTCAGGAGGTATTGATTCTAGCCTAGTCGCCGCTATAGCCGCAGAGGCTCTCGGCCCAAATAATGTAGTTGGAGTGTCGATGCCCTCAGCGTTTTCTTCTGTGGGAAGTGAAACGGACGCGATAAAATTAGCAAAAAACATTGGGATTCAAATTGAATCGATCCCGATAAGTAAGATTGTTGACTCAATGGAGTTAGCTCTAAAAGACCAGTTCCGGGATACCAATTGGGGAGTAGCAGAAGAAAACATACAATCAAGAATACGTGGGAATCTAATAATGGCCATGTCGAACAAGTTCGGGTGGATGGTACTTACCACAGGAAACAAAAGTGAAATGTCTGTTGGTTATGCCACGATTTACGGGGATATGGCAGGAGGATTTTCCGTAATAAAGGACGTTCCAAAACTAATGGTTTATGACCTGTGCAGACACATAAACGAAACCTCTCCATCAGCTGTGATACCCCAAACCGTTATTGACAAACCCCCAAGCGCCGAATTACGACCGGACCAGAAAGACACCGATACTCTTCCAGATTACGAAATCTTAGACCCCATTCTTGAAGCCTATGTTGAACGTGATAGTAGCTTTAGAGAAATAGTTGCAGATGGATTTGAATCTGAAACAGTTGCCAACATAATTGCGCTAGTAGACAGGAATGAATATAAACGTCGGCAATCACCTCCAGGTATTAAAATAACACCGAGAAACTTCGGACGGGACAGAAGAATGCCCGTCGCAAACAAATTTAGATCATTCTAACCGTTTAAGCAGCCATTTTTCTGAGAAATCCGGATACTATGTCCACAATAATCACTAATGCTACGTAACAGGTAAGTAAAACAATCACTTCATCGTAGTGGAACCAACTCATACTCAATCTTAATTGTCTTCCTAGTCCTTCAGCAGCTATAAATCCCACAACAACAGTTGTTCGTATAACGACTTCCCAACGATAAAGTATGTAGGTTAGGAGTTGTGGAAGTACATCTGGAAAAACACCATATAAAACAACTTGGGCAGAAGAAGCTCCTGATGATCGTAGAGACCGGATGGCTCGCTGGTCCATATTTTCAACAACTTCAGAGCATAGTCTTCCTAGTATCCCAAAATTATGAATCGCAAGAGCTAATGCACCAGCAACGATCCCTGCTTGCATTGTAAATACTATAAGCATTGCCCAAATCAACTCAGGGACACTGCGAGTAACGGTATATAAGGCCCTCAACAAATAGAATATAAGACTCGAAAACGGCCTTCTGATAGGCGAATTACCCTCCATAGTCAAATTTCTGGAGCCAGATGCAAAAGTTAGGAT
>CEUS01284176.1_pt1 | contig 17789 bp, 29 predicted proteins | sample 427031 | NCBI WGS metagenome assembly CEUS01 (sample SAMEA2622837, study PRJEB7988) | marine metagenome | biome: marine biome (ENVO:00000447); feature: marine epipelagic mixed layer (ENVO:xxxxxxxxx); material: "saline water (ENVO:00002010), including plankton (ENVO:xxxxxxxx)" | depth 140 m | reverse complement strand
AAGAAATATTTAGTTAGAAGATTCTCAAATCCTTTTATTGAGACTGGTGGCAAGTCTTGGCTTAAAGCATATACCCCAGATCAGATGTCTTATGTTGAAATAGATCCTTGGCTTATAAAGCACAAAGGAGATAAAGCTAGGGAATTACGAGAAGGAGAAATTTATTTAGATGAATCTTTTAGAAAGATGCCTGTGGTATTTAGGGACAAGCAACTCACCCTTGGCGAACTTTGGAAGTTATATCGTAGGGAATACACCAAAGGAATTTCCACTAAAGCTATGGGAGAGTTCAATGACGCTCTTACTTTACTTGCTATACGTATACCTGCTGATTCTATGTCTGGAACACGCTCTCTTAGATTCAGAGGATTTACAGGGCAAAGAGGTGCAGGATCATTTACGCACGACAAAGACAACTTCTACCTTGGTGGCGCAGATAAAGACTCAGACTCAATTAAAATATTTCAGGGGTTCAGTAAAAAGCTGAGGAAATATTTTGAGAATGTTAAAGATGAAAGAGCACATTTAGAATCAAATAAGCCTTATTCAGAGTTTTTAGACGGGAAGTTTACTGAAGTAACAAACCCAGAGATGTTAAAGCGTTATAGGGGTGTTAAAGAATTTCTAGATCGAGAACAAAAAACAAAAAGAAATCCAGATTTCGAGCATTACAATGCTTTTAAATATTCACCTGCATATAGATATAAAGCAGCACAAAATTCAACACGTGGGAAGTCTGGGCTTGGCTATGGATTATCTTCTGCAGTTGTTATGCGACAGTGGGTAGATTATGTTAAAGCTAAAGATGGTGCTTACAGTTTTGATTTTTATCATCCAGAGAGGAATAAAGAGTATTTAGTAGACATCACTTTGAAAGAAGAAATGATTCATGGTATTCCTAATGAACAATATTTCCGTGATCTTATTTTTAAAATTGTAAATAAGTCAGCAGATGCAAGCAATGATCCAACGGTTATTCCTTATAATAAATTTCGTGATTTGCTTTTTGACTCTATGCTTGATGTTAATGTATATGAAAAAGGATCAGGTAAATTAGCCAGTTCTGGTGAATTTAAGTATCAGGATATTCTTGACTGGGGTCCAAGTAGTGCTCTTGGTTTATTGCGAGAAGCTGTTAATGTATCTAAACCTCTTTCAAAAGTTCGCTCAATAGCATCTAAAAGACTTAAGCCTTTATTGGAGGAGAAAATTGTAAAGGGAAAAAAGGTTACTATTTTAAAAAAAACAGGCAACAAATTAATAGCTGATCTAAAGTGGAATGATTATATAGGCTTATCTAGAGGTGAGTCAGCTAATATTTATTTAGAAGGCAAACAGGTTTCTATAACAAATATAACTGGGGCTACTCCAAATAAATTAGTATATAAAATTAATGAGTTTCCTAAGGATTCTATGAGTTTATTTGATGTTGTATTTACAAATTCTAGAGTAGCAGCAAAAGCTTTAGGAGATAAAGCTTTTAATACATCTGTAATACCTCTACTTCCACTACGCATGGAAAAAGCTGGTATTAACTTTGAAAAGTTTCAGTTTTCTGATATTAATAAAGCATATAAAAAATTATATACTACACTAGATGTTAAATTATTAACACCATCAGAAGGTATTAAGGGTAAAGACTTTAAAGGTAAACTTGTTTCCTATTCTAAAAAAGAAATTCAGAAATTTGTCAATGATCATTTAGGTATCCTAACTGAAGATATGCTTATTTCATCTTCTGGAGCTATTGGTAATTTAAGATTAAATAGAGAGATGGGTTATGCATTAGATTTAACATCTAGGACATTCGGGCAATTTGCTGCCATAGAGCTTGCAAATAAACATTTCCTAGACATACACCAGGCAATGGCAAATAAGGGCGTTAAGGGCAATATAACTAAGGAATTTATTCCTCAAATATTTGAGATGAATAAAAGACTTAAAGAAATGATCCGTTCAAAAGAAGATGATATTGAAATAGATATTCTTATTGAGAAAGGCAATCAGAAAATTATGGATCTTGCTGATAAATATGGAATAGATCCTAATCCAATGATGAAATACTTTCATACAATTTTACTTTCGCCTATAACTGGCTTAAAGCAGAAAGGTGGAAAAAACTTTCCCCTTGTTAGACATGATGAGAAAGTACATGGGTCTAAAAGTATAGACCCAATGACAAGGCGTGAGTATTATTCCAGAATGGAAGATTTATATAACAGATCTAAAGTTCCTGATAAAGCTGTTGAACTTGATGTTAAAGTTGATGTTAAGGTTCCAATGGATGTCTTTGAACCAAAGGCTACATTAGATGCCTTTAAAGAAATAGATCATGTAATTAAGTCAGATGCATTAGACCTTATGGCTATAAACAAGCCGCAGGTAAAGGAGATTAAGAAGTTTAAAAAATTCCTTAAAGATCATCCTTTTTTGGCTGATAACTTTAATGAATGGTTCAAGTTCTTTACTGGAGAATTATCTGGTAGAGGCATACCTAGGAGTGCTACAGATTTTAAGATGGAGGATGTTGTAGCTATAAACAGATTCATGGAACAATTTCATGATCCAAAAAATCTTGAGTTTAAATTAAAATACTGGCATTTAGATCCAAGGTTTGTTGATAGTGAAATGGCTATGAAGGGTATCATAAATAAATATAAGGCTTATCATTCTCCAGTTAAACATGGATCAGGCAAGATTAAGAATGAACCTGTATATAGGTTTATGTCTCCTATAGGAGCTATATCACAATATGTTCTTAAATCAGAGCGTGGTATATCTAAAGATAGAAATGCTTCAGAAAAAGTTTTTAAGCCTATTAGTGATATTTTATCTAAATATACTATAGATCAGGGACATTCCATGTTTGATAAACTTATAACAGCCAGAGAATCCGGCAACAAGGAGAATCTTTCTCCTGTCTTAAAGAAGTTAGATGCTGAAGTAACAAAATTCTTTAGAGATATGGGTGAAAAATGGATATATACCTATGACTCAAAAATGAATAGAGTATCCGATAAGCTAGGCAATTGGGAACTCGATAATGATTTTGATGCTTGGTATAAAAATACCAGAGGTAAAATGAACAAGCATATGCGTTGGAATAAGGATGGTATATTTGATTTTAAGCATTTTAGAGATACTGTAGTAGATAAGGACATGACAAGACCTGACCTTATAAAAACTGTAGGCATTGATGGTTTGAAGCGTTATGAATATGAAAAAAGATTGATGGAGATTCTCAAAGCAAGACTTGAGAAAACTCCAGACATGAATGTAGGTAAATTCATTAAAGGATATCGCTCTGGTAAAAATAAGTTTTCAGGAATAGGTCAAAGAAATGCTGAAGAATATATACCGCATTTGAACTTTGGTTATAATGATGCTGCACAGCGTGATTTTATTAAATCTATTCAAGTAGAAGCTGACAGAGTAGAGAATAGAGTTTTCAAAGAAACTAAAAGTGTAAAGCAAGCTGAAAAAGCTAAAGAGTTATTTATCAGAAGAATGGAGAGAAAGGCTCAGTTTTCTACAGAGTTTTTTGGCATTAAAGATTTAATAGATACTCAAAAAATAACAGATGCAGAGCTAGATGCTAAACTTGAACAAATGGGCTTTGACAGTAAGATTTCTGTATTGGAGGCTCGTGAATTAGATCTTAAGGGTTATGACAGACGACCAAATCTTATAGCTGATTATCATTCAAAACTTATTAATGGATGGTATAAGAATCTTGTAGCTATAAAGGGTGACTATGAGATAAGTAATATGAAACATAGAATGCGTAATTACAAAACAAGTAAAGTTGAAAAGAAGAAGTTTAAAAACAGTAAGCGTTATAATAATTATATAGACGTATGGAGTGATTATGTTAAGCTTTATATGCAGAGTGCTTTAGGTCATCAGTCTTATTTCCCTCAAGAAATAATGACTGAAATTGAGAGAGGCATAGATCCTCTCTATCTAAAAGATAAACGAAATTTGTTTTATCTTACATCTGATCAGAATATGATTAAAGCCTATGAAAAACTATGGCAGTCAAAGAAGTGGAAAAAAGTTCCATTTATAGGTAAAACATTAAGGGATGCTCCTAAAGATAAGGAAGCAAGAAAAGAGTACTTTTCTCGTAAGATACATGACTTCGGCAGGATGGAAGCACAATATGAATTGATGACTCTGTTAGCAAACACAGGGACATGGGCTACTAATATATTTAGTGGCAATCTTATGACACTCGGCAGTGCTGGCGTTAGAAACTTTAAGAATGCTTTTAATAATGAAAAGATATATAGTAGGCTTCTTTCTAACGAAAAAGGTAAGCCAGTATTAAAGCTTTTTGACGGAAGTTCTGTTAAGAATAAAAAAGATCTTCATGAATGGCTCAAGGAACGTGGTGTTATAGACAACTTCATACAAAATGAATTTGAGTATAACGAGGGTTTAAAAAACAGCCTCAAGAAGGCTGGTGTAAATATAAGTGATTTTAAGCGAGATATTAGTAAGGCTATTAAGAGTCATCCGAAAGTACGTGAAGAAAGCATAGGTCAGGTTATTGAGCGTTATGGAGTAAAAGATGCTATGCTTAAGTATGGATCTTTCTTTATGCAGCATTCTGAGCGTGTAAATCGTCTAAATGCTTTCATTGCTCACGGGTTACAAGCTGTTGAGAAGTTTGGACCTGAAGGTAGAAATCTTAGCATTGCTGATGATTTTGTTTTTGAGATGGCTATGAAAGGCATAGAGAATACTCAGTTCTTATATCAGAACGCATTACGTCCTGCTTTCATGCGTACAGCTACAGGTAAGGTTCTTTCAAGATTCAAACTGTTTGTTTGGAACTCTGTAAGAGTTCGTAAAGAATTTTACAACCAAGCAAAGCTATATGGATTTAGAAGTGGAACTCCTGAGTATGAAAGATTTAAGGATATGTTTATGATAGACATGTTTATGATGGCACTGGGCAGTGCTTTCATGTTTAGTATCTTTGATACTGCACTAGCACCTCCTTATGATTGGATCCAAGCTATGGCTGATTGGACATATGGTGATAAGAGAGAGCGTGACATGGCTTTCTTCGGATCAAAGCTTGGTCCAGCTAATCTATTAAAACCGCCTATAGCTAGAATACCTGAATCAATGATAGAGCTTATGACGGGTGATTGGGAAAAGTTTGCTGATTATTCTGTCTACACTATGTTTCCATTTGGCAGAGCAGTGAGACAAGCTAAACAAATTTATGAAAGACCAGAACGTGTAGGTGAAGTATTGTTAAGACTACCTGTTAATAAAGTACAGTCACGTATAGATAGAGCTAAACGAAGAGGTCAACAAATGGAAGAGATTGAGCAATTCTTAGGAGAAGCTTAAAAAAAAAGGGAGGACTAGCCCCCCTTTTTTTACGCATATTGATAATTTCTTTCTAGATTCTCTTTCATAGATTCTTCAATCCATGGTACGTAACCTGTTCTTGCATTAGCCAGTCTTCATCTGGGTCCCACTCTTCAAACAGTATATTAATCGGAAGATTATCCTTCTCTAGCATTTCATAAGACCAATAGTATTGTTTCATATACCACTTTAATTCAGCAAAAGTATGGCTATTTTCAAGAACACTATTAACTACTTCATTTAAGAGCTTATCAAAAGCTTCTTTATACTCTTTACTAGTTATATCTACCTCTTCAAACTTCTCAGTTTTAGATAGATCAGCTTTAAAGTATTCAATATCTGGTGTTTCTACTCTATCTTTCATTTCTAGTTTTATCCCCTTTTTTTAGGGATTTATCCCCTTTTTACTTGACATCTGGAGTATTTGGATGTTATTTTCTTTTTGTATCTTTTTTTTGAATATTCCAGCCCCATTTTCTAAGGTGTTTTACTCCATTTATAGTATGAGACTGGAAAATTCCTTTTTGCAGGTCATAGGTAGCTATTACTGTTTGACCATCTGTGTTTACAATATAAACAGATTTACAGATCATACTCGGTAAAATAGATCAGCTCTATCTTTCATTGTTTCTCCTAAACAATTTATAAAACCAAGTAGATTTAAAATCATCTACGATTGGTTTATTGTATTCGTATTTTTGTTTATAATACCTTCTACTATTCTGAAGAGTAAGTCTAGTCTTTTTAAGATTTTTTATTTCGCTGTTTAAAAGAAATCTTTCTCTTTTCATCAACTGTATCTTTTTTTCGTATTTAATTTTAATATCATGATCTTTGATTTCTTTCTTTCTTAATCTTATTAACTCTTCAGATGGTTTTTCTGGTACTCCATAATGATCAAATACATATTGAAATCCTTTTTTATACCAAGGATTTTCCATGTTTCTCTCATGTTCATTATAATATGGATTACTCATGATAGGATATTTTAGCGTGTCTCACAATCCTTTTACCGCCACGCATTTCTATCTGTCCCAAGTCTCCACTTTCTTCTCCGTCCCAGTAAACTGTTCCACTAAGATGATAGCCTTTGGGGTCTAATATGGCTTTTTGGATGTACTCTATCCATTCTATATAGTCGTAGAACTTCTCTCCACCATCCCATTCAATAGCTGTACCGTCTTCGTTTGGTATCCACTGACACCACATACCTGGTTGTGTTCTGGGAGGGTTGTTGCCATCAATAACTGTTTCGTCTTCGTTTTGACCGAATGGATCATCTTCAGTTGCTGCGTCTACATAGAACTCGCCTTGAACTCCGTACTTAGGATCCATTCTTCTTTTCATTCTCCTAGTGCTTGCTAGTTTAGTTAGAAACTCATGAGTCTCTTTGTCTAGTGGTCTATTTAGGTTGAACTGTCCTTGAAATTCTGTGTGATAACCCATACTATTTCACGTTCTTTCCAAGAGCTGCCCACATAAGTTCTGGTGTCAGTCTCTTTATGTTGTGCATTTTGCATCTGTTAGCCATTCTTCTAACATGCAGCTTTAGTTCATACTCTATATTCTCTAGAGCTTCCTTACCTAACTGAACTCTTTTGTCTTTAAATTCAGCTTTGATCTCCTTTTTTGTCATGTTTATCCCCTTTTTTTATTCCAAGATGTTCTTTGATATCTCTTATTCCTTTTCTTATAGAAATGTTTGTTATGATAAATGTGATGCAAGTAATTGCAAATACACACATCATCAGCCACCAAGCATTAGCCTCTGAGGCTGTGAACATTTCCCATGCATACCATTCTACTGTTTTAGTCATATGTATTCCTTTTAGTTAAGTTATTGTCGCATTTTTTACAAGTTACTCTTGGTAGTTTATATGAAGGCATATTACCATATCTTAGACAAGTTCCTTCTGTAGATATTTCCCATACATATTTACAGCTATTGCAGAATCTTAATTTACCATTAAATCTCTGCCTTGGTTTTTTAGTTGTAGCTTTCATTTAGCATTCAGGGTCATTTTGAATACCCTTCTTTGTATCTTTATGAGCAAAACCAGTCCCTAAAGGATGATCTTTAACAGAACTGTTCACTATCTTATGTAGTTTGGCTGTTAACTCTCTGCTTCTTTTTAGCATTGGGTGTTTTAATGAATAACCTTCCTCTTCAATAAGACAATCGTGTAAGTATTCAACAGTTGCAATGTCATAATCTTCAATCTTTAAACTTTCACCAACAGGTTCTCCAGATGGATTAGCCATTGAGTATGGTGGTCCATGATCTTGTACTTTATTAAGATCATTTTCATCACCGGGGTCGTTTGGTGACACCCACGTGACTCCATCGTTAAATTCATCAGCAGTAGTGGGTTCTGTATACTCTTCTTCAAGACAGTCATAACACATACGCTCATCTGTATTCATTTCTGTTTCGTGAAATTTAAATTCACATTTAATACAAGTCCATATGATAAATTTCATTACTGCTCCTTTAATACATGATTTAGTGCTTGACGAGCGATAGCTTTAAGAGTACCGCTGTCAGCATGTGTTGTTATTATCATATCTAAAGCGTCTATTAACAATTGTATCTTTTTAAATAGATCATCTTCAAGATTTTGTTCTTTTAGTTTTTGCAAGTCTGACATATTGCTTCTTCCTTTCCATATGAAGGGAAATCATTATATTTATTTATCATTGTATTTCTTTCCCTAGATGGTCCACGTTGTTCAGTCCACATTTCCCAGCAGCTTTCACACTTAGGACAGTACTTTATTTTTTTGTCTGCATTACGAGAATCTTTTTTCCAGTAATTTTTCTCAGACTTAATGTTTTTTGTTTGACTATCATTAATAGTCTTTTCCATAAAGTATTTCATACTTTGCTGCATCAATATCTTCCTTTATTTGTTTAATAATTATATCTGCTGTTTTTACATCAGATAGTTCAATTTTGTATCCTTGTTCAGCTTTTTTTATAAGCTTGCCAATAATATTTAAAAGTTCTTTAATTTCGGCTGCATTCATAGTGACTCCTACGTTGCATTAGAATGTGTTAAAAACAGGGGATAGTGCCAACCGTCCCCTGTTTATCATTTGTCAACCTTTTTCCTCCACATACATGGTTTTCAAAAAGTTCTATCCTGTGATCATCTTTAAGATGTTCAACAAGTCTTTGTATCTTATAACGACATATGGATCTGTATCTCCATCTTCTCTTAGTATCTGTCCATCTACATGTTTACATGGTTTTAGATAATCAGCTATGGCTTTTCTACCTTTTACTTGAAACTTTAGGTTGCCTTCAAAGAAGCCATTAGTTTCTATTACCATGTCTACTTCTTCATGCCAGCCCAGTGATCTGCCATCAGATCCCCATGCTCTACGTGATTTGAATCCGTATCCTTGTGCTAAATTAACGCACTCTCTTTCAATTCTATTACCTTTTTGCTTAGGTGCTTTACCACTCATTTTTTGCTCCGATCTGTTTTATTCCCTGATATTTGTTCCTGACTTTGCATTCCCAGAAGATTCCATATCTTACCTAGATAATGCCTTCCGTCACTGCTTAAACGATCATAATCAGAGCTTTCAAGATTTGCTAAGTTTTCTATCAACTCTCTCATTCTTTTGTTTTTTGGCATTGGATATACCTTAACTCCGGGTACTTCTTTCACTTAAACCACCTATTCTTTATTGTGAATGAAGTGAATATCTCCAATTTAGTTATTCCTATTTGTATTAATATGCTATCGCCTTCAAACGAAGAATATCCTATACTTAGTAAGAATATATTAAATAGTATAATCTTATATTGTCTTAATAGACTATTTTTGTAGTTCTTCTCTTTTGTTATTATCTTGATCAAAGGGATACCTAGCAGGGTCCACGATCTTCCTTGTTTCATATTTATGTTCCTGTTTTTTGAAATCCATATGTACTGTTCTGTCATCGTCAAGTACTTCTACTTGAGTATCGTATCCTTCAATACTATGGATCATATTATTAATTACCTTAATTGTTATTTTTCCCATTATCTACTCCTTGGTATGCGATAGAGAGGCACAAATAAAGTAAAGAGTAATCTGTGCCTCTCTTTTGAGTATATCCGGCTTTATAAAGTTTCCTTTGCACACAGTCGGTTTTATTACTGTTGGCTTCAATACTCATTTAGTTTAGTTTGTCAAAACTGAAAGTTTCCCAGTTGTAATTTACTGTAAGCTTGAAATGTGATTCATCTCTTGCTTTCAGGGACTCTATAGTTCTGATTTTACTTCTCTCAACACCTTCAAAACTTATGTATTGATCTGATTTCTGTTCAATAGCACTATTTCCTTTACCGCTATGCACATCTAAACGCTGTCCTTCTTTCGTACCGTAAGACGCACTTTTAGATATGTGATGTACCGCTAAGATTATCACATCTTCTTTCATTGCTATATCTTTTAAACCATTAGCTATTATTTCTTGTCTTGCAAAGTCGTCTTTACCAGCATACTTAGCTGGAACACGATCTATTGTATCAATAACAACAATCTTAGCTTCACTTTCAGATATAAATGCTCCAAGATCTTGTATATCAGGGCTTGAAGGCTGTAATGAAATATGAGATATAGATTCTATAGCTCTTTTTGCTACTTCAGGGTCTTTTAATTTTATTAAAGTTTCTTCTTTAGTCATATTAAGAGATGCCTGTACAAATCTTCTACTCATTGTTTCGTCATCTACTTCCAGTGAAAAGAACAGTGTTTTTATCTTTTTAAGTTTTACGATTAGGTATTGAATGAATGCTGTTTTACCCAGACCGGTATCACCTATAAGAGTGATAAGCTGTCCTGCGTTAAACATATGCTTTTGTGGTAAGAACGGAAATACTTCCTGCAGATTGAATGATCTATCTGTGTAATCAGAGTTTATACTTTCCAGTAATTTGTTGATCATATCTTCAGCATTAAGTAATTCTGCTGTTTCATCAAGGTTCTTATACTTGAACAATATACATTTACTATCGCAGTATGGCTCTAATGTAGGATGGTTACATCCATAATTGTAGTCACTCTTAAACACATCAGAAACAACCTTACTTGTTTCTTCTGCAGGGAGTGGTTCATCCATTCTTGCCATATATGCTCTTGCTAAATTATCACAGCCGTGTTTATCCAGACCCCATTTCTTACGCCATATACTGGCTAATGCAAGAAGATGTTTATGTCTGTTCTTTGGTACGTAACCTGCATTATATATGTGTTGTGCACATGTAATATATCTACTGGTCTGTCCTTTGGCATTATCAAACACTTTACGCACTTCTGCTACGTTTTTACGGCTCATATCCATAGGATCTAAACCTTCAATCTTTCCGTGTTTGATTTTAGTTGGTGCTGCATGCCCATTCATTCTTCTTGCGTCTTCAGTTATCTCAGCATAAGAAGAATTTTCAAGAACTAGATAGGTTACTGGTATTTTAAACAAAGCTGATTTTGTATTGTAAGAGTATCCTGCACGTATCAGTCTCCTTGAGTCATAGATTAAATCTATATATTCTCCCCAGTCTCTTTGCATTGTAGCACGAACCTGTTTAGCTATATTAATGGATGGTTCAAATCCATAGACATTTCCAAGATGTATGTGAAATCCTGTTCCAGAAAACCATATCTGATAGTGAACATCACGCCAGATCTCCTTCTTTTCCATTGCATCCAATAGATCTAAAACTGCCTTAATAGTTAGTTCATCTCCATTGGTTCGGTCTTTAACATAGTCTATATCTATTACAATCTTATCTACTGCCTGTATACCGTTAAATCCTGTTACTGTATCATTTTCCGCTACATATGCTACAATATCAGGAGAGTATAAGAACATGCTACGGTAGACTTCCCCACCTGCATGTTTTTGTGCTATTTCTGGAAAGTTTTCCAGTCTGCACAAATGATTTCTGTTACTTACATTCCCTGTTGCGTATTCTAAATACCAATCTTGCTTTTCCATTGTAACTCCTACGTTTTAGCACAAGGGACATAAATTAAACCTGCTAGTCTATCTTATGCCCCTGTACTTTTTACCACTCAATCAATGCTATATATCTAAGTCGAAATTTGCAGTTTCCTTTTCAGGTTCTGTAGTTTCGGCTTTCTGACCATTAGCATTGTTACCATAATCAAAATCAGTTGATGGATCATCAGACTGATAATTCTTGATATAGTCACCTTCTACATCTTTGAGTATCTTATTTTGTAAAGTACCTGGCAATGCATTAGGTGGTGCTACAATAGAATATGTATTCCAAAATGGTTTCCCATTTCTTTTTACTTTATTGGTTTTATAAGATGCTACCATGAATTGCTTACCGATTACTTCATCAAATAATGATTCAGGCACAGTGTAATCATCTTTCATTGCAATACTTCTTTTCCCTGTACAGGATTCAAAGAATGTTCTTACTTTAAATGCAGATCCCCATGATTTCTGGTCAGTTATTGGTAAGTTTTTCTTTACGTTGCCGTAAACTTCCAATTCCTTATCCCAGCTTTGACCGTCGTTATACTTGACGGTTAGGAATATGTTCCATACTGGGTTCCAATTTCCCCAGTTTTTCTCTACATCGTAATCTATATTTACAGATTTAACTGTACCTATAGTTTCACTTATTGCTGGCATTATGCAGTCTCCTTTTGTTCTTTTATTTGTTTTGTAAGTTTCTCTATAGCAGCATTAGCTTCTTCTTCAGTAGGGTTCTTATCTATGAAGGATCTCACTTTCTTAGATTTATCTTTATCTGTTTTGTTAAATACAGGATTTCTGCTTAGTCTTTCCAGTTTAACATTCTGATCTACTGTAATATGACCTTTAACAGGTTTTTGTCCATTGATCAGTGTTTCTTCACGGTTATCCATACTGTCTGCATCTTTAGTATCGTCAATTGCAAATAGACCGTTACAGGCATATTTACGTGCATAAGATGATGTAGCTCCAGTAATCTGGCTATCGTCCATACCTTTCTTAGTTACAGACTCTCTAGCCCATCCTTTTACAGATATAGAATCATTGCCATCACTAAATGTTGCTGTTGCCTTGATATAGTTGAATCCATTGATACATACAATTTCATCGTCTACAGTTAAAAAGCAACCTAATTCATTGAGTAGTGGTTTCACACCTTCAAAGATATCTGCAAGATTGCGATAGTTATAGTTTCCGAAATTGTTTCTGTGACCCTTCTCTACTTTAAGAGATGTCTGAACAATATTCAGTTTTTGAAATACATTAAGTTCTTCCATGTATTTGTTTTCCTTTCTTATTGTTTAAACCGTTGGGAACAAAGGTCGGCTCACCTAGGATGTGTTGCCTAGTGTCTGTTCCCGCAGGTTTCTTTAGTGTGAGACTCTCCCCAGAGTTCCACCACTGAAATTAATTTAGCAAAGCAGTAAGAACCATGCTACGAGTTTAAGCCATCCACAGTTATATTCGGTTCTCATGTACTTCCTTCTTCAACTGGGGGCATATGTACTTTATTAAGCCATCTACTTTGCTAATCTTAAGCTGTGGTATTGCAATACCATCTTACTGGTTCCTGTAGTCGTAACCTGCCAAAAATGAAGGAAGCAGTATCTCCATTAGACTTTGCGGAGTCCTTGGTGTGTGTGCAATACTACTTCCTTCGAGGTTATGAATAGTAAACAGGTCCAGCTTCAGTATGATAGCTATTAGAGTATTGTTCAGCTACTTTGTAAGCTGTGACTTTGTAGTCATAAGGCTTACCAAACTGTGTAGCCTGTACCCAGTCTTTATACTGTTTATCATGTGTATAGTATTCAGTCACGGCATTATAGGCATCCCATAGGGTTTTGCCTTTGTTTCCCTGTCCTTTACGATACAGATGTATCAATCTATCATATACTGGTTTAGCAGTATTTCTGAAGAATATTCCTTTTTCTGGAATACTCTCTTTGTTCCTGTTCTTTAAGAATGGTATAACTGTTTCTAAATATAGATCTAATGTATGATCATTAAGTTCTATATCCTGAAATCTATTCATACTTTCTATAGCTTTAGCAAAGTTACCTTCACTTTCAGCTATAGTTTCTTTCAGATTCATTACACGCTGTTTAATACTGCTTGTATGTTTTAAGCTATACTCGAAAGTACCTTTCTTGCTTAATGCATAGTCCAGTGTATTGTAACATACAATACGGATCATCGTATCTCTAAAGCAATTACCAGTGCTGCCGTCATGTGATGTAAACATAAATACGTAACGATTTATTCTATCATCACCTACGTGATACTTTTCTGGTGCTTTAGCCAATACCCATATCTTTTTACCATTTTGAACTGCTCCTGCAGTTTCCAGTGTAAAACCCATGTCAAGCATAGGTTCAAATGGTTCAAATGCGTCTCTGTTTTGTAGTATTTCATACCTTGATGACACATTGCCTAATGGTTCGCCTGTATCTGTTCTATATGTTACATAGTGACCTGTTTCTTTATGGTATGATTTTTTTACAGATCCCAGATTCCAGAATTTTTCACCTAGATTCTGGTAATACCTACTGTCTTCTTTATTTACTTCGAAATAAGTAGGTGCTTTTCTTACTTCCCATTCTAAACCTGCTAATTCTATAGCATCTTTTATACTGGGTGCTTCATGTACCATAGTCCCTTGTTTATGCCAAGGTATCTCTCCTACGTACATCATTGTATCAATATAGTCAGGCATTTTTATTCTCCTTTATAAAGTTGTAGCTTGGAATTGTCCAGATATACTCATCTCTTCCGTAATATCCTTTACGTTTCTTTTTAGTTTTGTATAGCTTTCCTTCTTTAGTAAGGTTTGTAATACTTCTCCTTATTGAAGTAATGGGTACGTTACCAACATTTTTACTGCTGAACCATACCCATACTTCCGATGGTGAGGCTATGACATGCTCATGAAAGTAGTTTAATATCATATCATCTTGCGTACCAGCTTTAGAATGATATTCTTTTAAAACTCCTGAACTCTCTTTTGTAGTATTATAATATGACACTTTATTCCCCTTGTTCTTTATCGAAGAGTTTTATACAGTTTTCGACTACATCAATTAATGTTCTGTAATACTCGTCTATTTTATTGTTATTCCTATCTATGTGTTCATAGCGATAGGCATTTAAAGCGTCTAGGATAGCCTGTACTTCACTTTTTTCATCAAAGGCTATAGCAGGTCGCTTATCGGGAGATCTTGCTATTTTAGGCATTATTTTGTTTTCCCTTAGTTTTCTTAATGAATGTTAATTTTACAGAACCTGCTGTAGATATTTCCCAATCGTTATAACTTATTTCACTTCCTGTTATTGCCGTTACAGTTACTGAATAATCTTTTGGGTTAATGTTGTTTGCGTGGAAGAAAGCTAATGGTAATGTTATTCTTCCTCTTTGATCTATGTTGCATTTAGCTATATTCATTGTTTTTTATTTTCCTTTCAATGTTATCATATATAAATATGAAACCCATTATTGAACACATGACCAGAAATAGTCCTGCACCAAACATAAACAGGTTAATTATGACTTCCATTATTTCAAATATTATCATAATTACTCCTGCTCATGTATGATTACACCAGTAATGCCGTAGTCTTCCATGTGTTCTAATGTTCTTACAATATCTTTACTGGTTTGATTGTCTTTTGTTTTTAGCGTTGCTCCATCTACAATTAGTTCAATCTTGTATCGTTTAGCATTGGTTATTGTGTCTGCAACAGCCACAGATCCGCTTTTTACAGCCTTAAAGACCTGATTTATAGCGAATGCTGTATAACCTAAGCCTTTAGCAACTCCTGTGTATATTCGTGCTGTACTCATTCTTTATCTCCTAAGAATTTTTTTAAATCACGTTAAATCACGATCCGCTAGATAAGTAAAGAATAGTTTTGCAACTGTCTTTATATCTACTTCATGCTCATGTGCTATCTCATTTACTATACGTTTCCATTCTTCTTTAAAGACCGGTTCTAAGTAGATAGCAAGGTTGTCATTTATTACATCCTGTTCTGTTATCATAGTTTAATCCTTTCTATTTCATCAGCTATATCGTTAAAACTCCATCCTTCTTCATCATTGTATCTCATAATTTCATCTATGAAATCACTTAATAGTAGATAATGGAGAAGTTGTTTTGGTATTTTGTCTTTAGTTTTCTTATCTAGCTCTCCTATTGTTTGTGCTCCTAGCATTTCTTCATTGCTAATTCCTATACATTCGTTTAATGCTACTCCGACTGCACAGTGAGAGAATTTTCTATCTTCATCTAAGCCTGTATCACATAAAGAACCATCCATTTGAGAATAGTATGGTCCTCTTAGTGCTTCAACCCATTTAGTATAAAACTCATTGAGAACAGTTTCTAAATCCGTATTCATATCTATAGGTAATTTTGTTTCTATAGGTAATTTATATATAGATTTTCCTAACATTTATTCAAACTCCTTTAGATCTTCAACGGATCTTTTTAAGGTTTCAATTCTAGTTACGAGTCTTTTTTGAATTGTTTCCATTGCGTAGTTTAATGTATCAAATTTCGATATGACTTCATCAATCTCTTGAGATGTTTCATTCATATCATTAATACTTGATCCTACAGTACTTACAGCTATTTCAAAGTCCTCGCTGTCTTTTGTAATTGTTTTTAAGTTGTTAAATGTGTTCATTTTCATTTCCTTTCATCGATTTGTGATTCGATACAGTAATCTATTTGTGATTCCCAATATTCTAAATCTGATAAAGAAGTAATAAGATCATGTTTCATTGGTTGTCCTTTTTCATGCTCTTCCCAGCATTTAGGGCATACATATGTATCACGATATGTTATAACTGGTTCATCTGACCAAGGTACTTGATCTTTTATTGTGGTTTCTATTGTTTCTAATTCAGCTTTTGGGTGGTAGCGACATTTCATTATTGACTCCTATGTTTTGTAGATTTGCCAAAAATAAAGGAGGCAGTTCTTGTTATGAATCTGCCCCCTTTATCGCCACTCATTAAATGTATGATTATTAACTAATATTGAATTAGTTTTTAACATATCTAGTTTCATTAGGTATGCTTTTTTTGAACAATAATCTCCTCTACCAGTAAATTCTACTGTTGAGAGATTATATTTATTAATTAGTTGTTTAATTCTTTTTGGTGTGGTAATTATCATTTCTTCTTTGGTATAGAATACCCATCTATATGCTTTAGTAGTTGAAAGAGCAGATGGCTTATTGTTAAAAGTAACTTCTATAACGATATTACCAGTTTCTTTAGACATAGGATCATATTTGACTTCTACGCCTTGTCCTATTGATGGTATGTAGATATCCCAAGCTTTGCAGTATCCATCCACAATATAAGCATCAGCGTATTTTCTTTTAATATATTCTAGTGCAGATCGTTCTGCTTTTTTACCTCTGATTAAGTCTTGTTTAAAACTCATTGCTAGAATAATAATTCTCGTGATGGTTTTATTTTTAGATATGCTGTAAGTATAGTAATATTAAAGTTTAAGAATGGTTTATCTTGTTAATAATTACCTGTATATTGTAGTCACAAATTAGTGATTGTTTGTGTTTTAATCAATTAGTATTTATTAGTACTTGCTTGTTTGCAAGTCATGGGCAAGCCCTACTGCAGTTCTGCAGTTGTGTATAGATATGGGTTCGCTCTGCGAACACCTTTTAAAATAAAAAAGCCACGCAGGATATACCCACGTGGCTAATTTTCACTTAATCTGGTCATACAAGCTATATATGAGTAACTATAATAGTTCTGTATATTTTTGCTATTTTCAGTGTGAACGCTTTCACCTGTTCATCGCTCGATTGAGTGGTGGTTCTTATAACCTAACTAATAACCATAGCATGTAGAGGGCTATTAGTTAGGTGTGCTCAATATTACTGCACTTATTTATTGGTTACCAACAATCATATATCTTATGGCTGTGCCTTTCTTTGATACCATCTGTGTCTCTGGTAGCATACTTAAACCAGCAGGTACAAGTTCATTCTCTACAAAAGATTCATAATCTTCTAATCCATCTTCAGTAGCATTATGCCAGATGTTGTAGATATAATCATCTGTTACATCTTCGAGCATGGCTTTTATAGAAGATGGTTGGTTGAGATAATCTCCATCATCAGTTTCTTTGGTTCTGTTGATCCATACATTGCTATAACTGTTTTCTCGTACTTCTTCAGCAACTTTTTTAGATGCTTTAAGTATTTTCTTCAGTTCATTTTTTAATGTAGCCATTATTGACTCCTTTTATTTTGATTGAGTGGCAGAATTGCCAGAAATAGAGGAGACAGTTCTTAGTTAAGAAATTTTTCGTTTATTAATTAGGCTATACTTTAGTTGAAGTTATAAATATAGTGTGCAACATA
>CEUS01064360.1_pt1 | contig 17794 bp, 19 predicted proteins | sample 427031 | NCBI WGS metagenome assembly CEUS01 (sample SAMEA2622837, study PRJEB7988) | marine metagenome | biome: marine biome (ENVO:00000447); feature: marine epipelagic mixed layer (ENVO:xxxxxxxxx); material: "saline water (ENVO:00002010), including plankton (ENVO:xxxxxxxx)" | depth 140 m | reverse complement strand
GGTTCAAGTAAAGGCTTTAGACATAAGAAACTATGCTATAATTGGGCACATTGGGTTGAGAACGTAATTTAATAAGTCTACACAGCGTTATATCGTACCAAGGAGGGGTAGTTATGGTTGATGATGCGAAGTGGCAAGATGTATTGACCAAACTAAAAAGAGGAATAACTCCTAGAAATGTTGCAGTGGTAGGAGCTGCTAGGCACAATGAATTCAGATGGATACAATCTCATCTGCCATTCCATAACAATAATGGTAAGGTTTTTCATGTAAATCTTAATGAGGATGAATGGCCTGGAGCTGAAGAACTGGGCGTTCAGAACTTCCATAGACTTGTAGATATAGAAGAACCAATAGACTACGTTACTATCTCTGTGCCCAGGAAATTCGTGCCTCTAGTTGTACAGGATTGCATTGAAAAAGGAGTTAGCCTAGTCCATATATACACAGCTGGGTTTGAAGAGTCTGGAGAAGAAGAAGGTATAGCCTTAGATAGACAGATAAGTTCTATGGCCAGGCAGAGTGGTACTCTAATAATGGGACCGAACTGTATGGGTTTATTTAATCCCGCTGTTGGGATCAGGCAGAGCCCGAATCAATACTATGGTGAAACTGGGAATTTCGGCTATATATCTCAAAGTGGTTCTATGGCCTCAGCAATTGCGGTTGAAGCCAACTCACATGGTATTAAGATGACGAATTGTATAAGCATGGGTAATGGTATGATATTAGATCTGCCAGACTATATAGAGTATTTCTTAGATGATCAGAATACTAAAGTTGTAGGTATGTATATAGAAGGACTCCGTGACCCTGACAGATTCTTCAAAGTACTCAAGAAAGCGTCAGAGTCTAAGCCTATGCTTGTATGGAAAGTAGGATTAACAGAAGATTCAGCCAGAGCCACTGAAGCTCATACTGGGACATCTTTTATCAGGGAAGACGTTTGGCATAAGCTTTTGGCCAGATGTGGTGCCATAGGAATTAACAGTCAAGATGAAATGGTTGACACAGTAAAGGCCATTAGCCTGTTGCCGGAACCAACTGGATATAATGTAGGGCTGTATGCTGTTACAGGTGGTCATTCGACTGATATGGCCAATGTGTTTTCCAAAAATGGATTTAAAATACCAGCATTGACGGAATCTTCATATGAAGAACTGCGTTCCTTCTACAATATGATCGGGGGGAATTACGTTAATCCGATTCAACAGGCTCCACCTGAGCATTTCGAAAGGATAGCTCAGATACTTAGCAAGGATGGTAATATAGACATAGTTGCTCTAGAAATGCAGGCCCAGCAATTGGTCAAGGATAAGGATTTTCTGAAAGATAGAGTTAGAATATTAAAAGAAGCCAGAGACGTTAGTAATAAACCCGTTGTAGCATGCATAGCAGATGGATATCCTAGGATGGACCAAAAAGATCTAGAATTTATTACTAAGAGCTTTGCTGATGAAAACATAGTAGCGTTCTATAGTTTCCGGTCAGCTGCAGAAGCACTAAAAAATCTAGCTGACTATTATGTTATCAACAGATTTGTAGGCTAAGCTAATCTTATCTTATTTAGGTACTGTTATTCTAAGTAATACGATTAAGATTCAGTGTCTATTAGATAATCCGTAGAGGTGAGTGGTCTGTGATAATATAGACCGATATTGCTAAGGCACTGAAATAAACTAACTTAGGAGTACTAAATTGGCATTATGGGAATACAAGATGGTCCAGCTCCCGGTAATAGATGACCCTGAAGGGATTCTAAATAAATTCGGGGCCGATCGTTGGGAGTTGGTATCAATTAATAATCATGAGAATGATTTGGTCGCATTTTTGAAGAGAGAGTTAATATATGGGACCAGCTCGGCTCCAAACCCAGATGCAACCAGTGCTCCCAGAGTTCCTGCATACATTGCTCCTACACAGGCTACCATCAGGGTCCCAGCATTTCAGAATCCATTGACTGATGGATGGGTAGATACTGGCTTGGATGTAGATGGGGAATATGTGGGATTTTCCTTTTCGATTCAAGGAGACGTAATCATATCTTCTGGTATCCAGGTAGGACCTGAGGGTGACGAAGGAAATACGGTGGTGAACGATGCCATAGGATTAGAGCTTCCAATGGGTTGCCTGGTAGCAAAAGTTGGTGAGAGTGGCAAGATAGAGCCTGTATATTTTTCCGGATTCTTGGCGACTGAGGACAAAGGTAGACTATATCTTACCGTAAATGACTTGGAGTATGAGAATAACGAGAGTGAATTCATAGTGAACATAGGATTGCTATAATTAGTTAGCCTTACCGTCACTACCTGAAGGTATAAAACCTTGTACGAATCGTTATTACAAATCTTTGTTAATCCTAAGGGGATCACACTTGAGAGTAGTCGGTGGTGAAGCTAAAGGCAGGCGAATAAAGAGTTTCAGGAATCTTGGGGCTAGACCAACTACGGAAAGAGTCAGGGCTGGTTTGTTCTCCATTCTTGATTCTTATGGTCTCCAAGATAGACAAGCCTTGGATTTATATTCTGGTACTGGCTCTTTAGGTATAGAGGCGATTAGTCGAGGAGCCAAATTTGTGGATTTCGTCGAATCCGATTCGAAAAGATGTGCATTGATTAGGAATACTCTTGATGATTTAGGTTTTTCTGATAGAGGGAAGGTATACTGTATGAAAGCAGAAAATGCAGTTAACAAATTCGGTCGTAATTATGACTTGATTTTAATGGATCCACCATATACTCTTGGGCCAGTGAATGACATACTTGTTAAAATTGGAGACATAATGTTAGATAATGGTATTGTAGTTGTAGGACACTCCAAAAGAGACACACTCGAGAATAGTTACCATAATATAAACATGTTCACGGAACGCAAATATGGAGATACCATTGTCTCTATATATCGTCAAGGAGGAGAATAATGGTGATAGGCATGTACCCAGGCAGCTTTGATCCAATTACCTTTGGACACATAGACATAGCAGCCCGGGCTTCACAGATGTTCGATAAGGTCTATATTGCTGTAGTTTATACTAAACCATCAAAGGCATTCTGGTTTACAACGGAGGAAAGAGTTGAGCTTTGTAGAGAGGCTACGTCTCATCTGAAGAATGTGGAAGTCATATCTTACACAGGATTGAGCGTGGATACAGCAAAAGAATTGGATGCTAAAGCCATGGTTAGAGGTCTTAGAATGGGTTCAGATTTCGAATATGAGTTTGAACTAGATCTGAATAACCAGAAATTGGCTCCAGAAATAGATACGGTCTATCTTATATCTAAACTAGAGCACATATATATAAAGTCTAGCCTTCTGAGAGAGATAGTCGAAAGCAAAGGAAGGATAGACCATATAGTGCCTCCAAACGTTAAAGCTGCGTTGGAAGAGAGGTCAAGGTCTGCAATATAAATCTGGGCTCTAAGCGGGGTATTTTATGGAATTATTCGATCTTATTTCTGAATTAGAGGATACAATTAACGGAGCTACTGCGGTGCCTGCCACTCGGCGCATACTCCTTGACAGAGACAAGATTATATCGATTGTAAGTCAGATCAGATCTTCTCTGCCGACTGAGATCTCTGAGGCTAACGAACTGCTTGATATGAGAGAAAATCTTATAAACCAAGCCGTAATAGAGGCTCGCAGGATCAGGATTAGTGCCGAGGGCGAAGCCAAATCCATGGTTTCGGATAGTGAGATAACTAAAGAAGCTGAGAAACGATCTTTAGATATAGAGTCAGAAGCTTCAGATAAGGCTAGAGATGCTCTTGAGAATGCTAATTTTAATGCTGAAAGAAGACTACTAGAGGCAGATAATTATGCTAAGGATACCCTTCAGAGTTTACATGCGAATCTGACTAGTTTGTTAGAAACTGTAGAGCATGGCTTAGAAATCCTGGTAGCGGATAGCAAAGATTCATCTCCAGATACAGATGAGTCTGGAGATGAATTGGAAACTAAAGACTAGTTTCAGCTTCTTGGCAGTCTTCTGGGGCTTTCGTGATTCACAATCTTTTTTCACCAGAGCGGTAAAGGCTATCACGTAATTTGGTTATATCTGAACAAGATCGTCTTATGTGTTTTTGAAAATAGGATTCGTCATATTTGTAAAATGATATAATTAGAGCCAATGTATGAAGGATTGAATATTCAAATATCAGTTGTAGGTGCTAGCGAGCCTACTGATGAAGCTATATATATGGCAGAAGAAGTTGGAAGAGGGCTAGCTAGCAGAGGCGCTATATTGGTAACTGGTGGTTTGGGTGGGATAATGGAGGCTGCATGTAGAGGTGCTAAGGCGGCTGGAGGAACAACAGTTGGCATATTGCCTGGTAGCAGTCCTGACGATTCCAATGAATATGTAGATATAAAGGTGTGTACGGGTATTGGTTATGCTAGAAATAGTATAGTGGTTAAATCTGGAGCTGCAGTTATAGCTATAGACGGTGCATATGGAACACTGTCCGAGATAGCGCATGCATTGGGGGACGGTATTCCAGTAATTGGATTAGCGACTTGGTCAATTTCAAGGCGAGGCGAATTAGATAGCTCTATAGTTATTGCAAATGATCCACAAGATGCGGTTGATAGGGCAATTGCACTAGCTCAAAATGGAAACTAGATAGTCCCTTAAACAGGAGGATTCATTGGTTAAGATATCGGATATAAAGGCTCGGGAAATTTTGGATTCACGTTCCAATCCTACAGTTGAGGTTGACGTATATTTAGATGACGGATCTTTGGGGCGAGCGTGTGTCCCTTCTGGAGCTAGTACGGGAGCTCATGAAGCTGTAGAGCTTAGAGACCAAGATGATAATAGGTTTGGTGGTAAAGGAGTATTGACAGCAGTGACCAACGTTAATACCGAGATTCGGTCTGCATTAGTTGGCATGGGTGTTATTGATCAGGCGGTCATAGATCATAAATTGATAGACCTTGATGGTACAAGTAATAAAGGAAGACTTGGAGCCAACTCAATACTTGGGGTTTCATTAGCTGTTAGTCATGCTGCCGCTGCTTCATCTAGGATTCCATTATATGAATACCTAGGAATCGGGAAACCAAACATTTTACCGGTTCCAATGTTTAATATCCTGAATGGTGGTAGACATGCCCAGGATTCTACTGATTTTCAGGAGTTCATGGTTATACCAAGTGGATTGCCTACATTTCATAGTGCTCTTAGGGCTGGCGTTGAGATATATCAAAAACTTAAGGATGTACTCAAAGCGGAAGGTTACAGTACTAATGTAGGTGATGAAGGAGGGTTTGCACCATCTATGCCATCTAATAGAGACGCTGTGGAAGTTATACTGGCAGCTATAGAAAAATCTGGTTATAAACCCGGTATTGAGTGTTTTATAGGCTTGGATGTTGCTGCGACAGAACTGTATGAAAGTGGTAAATATATCTTGAAGAGGGAAGATAGGGAATTAGATAGTATTGCCATGGCTAAATACTATGGTGAATTGAGTTCCAAGTATCCAATTATCAGCTTAGAAGATGGGATGTCAGAGGATGATTGGAGTGGATGGAAGGAGCTTATGAACATAATTGGGGACAGAGTGCAAATAGTAGGTGATGACCTATATACAACGAACACCAGTCGCATAGAATATGGTATAGAAAATAGGTCAAGCAATTCTGTTTTGATAAAGCTAAACCAGATCGGTACGTTAACCGAGACTAGGGACGCAATTACTATGGCGGATTCTGCTGGCTGGAGCAGTGTTGTAAGTCATAGGTCAGGAGAGACAGAAGATACGACTATAGCTGACTTGGCGGTTGCTTTGGGCACTGGTCAGATAAAAACTGGGGCTCCCGCTAGAAGCGAAAGAGTCGCAAAATATAATAGACTTTTGAGGATTGAGGAATATCTAGGCCGGGATGCGCAATATGGAGGTATGTCTGTATTCCCATTTAACTAGGTTATTACGACTTAATGCTGAATTTTAATAAGAATTAACTTGGAATACTTGATCGAGAATAGTATATTAGATGTTAGGGTTCTGGGTAGATTTTACTAATTTCTGCTATTCTACGGGATTAAGGAGAATATGGTAACACGTATAGGGATCAACGGATTTGGCCGTATTGGCCGGCAAGTTCTAAGAGCAGCTATAGAAAGATATTCAGACAAATTGGAGATAGTAGGAGTTAACACTCCCGCTAGCACTGAGATAAATGCTCATATTTTCAAATATGATAGCAGTTACGGTATATATCCTGGTGAAGTCGGTTTATATGATAATGGCATTGTAGTAGATGGTAAAGAAGTAAGATTCCTGTCAGAATCAAATCCCAAAGACATACCATGGGGAGATTTGGGTGTGGACATAGTTATAGAATCTACAGGGAAATTTACAGATGCATCGAAAGCCCACGGGCATATAGAATCTGGTAGTAAGAAAGTGATAATCTCCGCACCAGCTAAAGGCGAAGATATTATGGTTGTATTGGGAGTTAATGAAAATGAATACGATCCGAACAATCATCACGTTCTATCGAATGCATCCTGTACTACTAATTGTATAGCTCCAATGGTTAGTGTTTTACATCAAAATTTTGGGGTAAAACGTGGATTAATGAGTACAGTACATGCGTATACAAACGATCAGCGTATATTAGATGGATCGCACAATGACCTGCGGAGAGCTAGATCAGCTGCCCAGAATATTATTCCAACCACTACAGGGGCTGCTAGGTCCGTAGGAGTAATATTGCCAGAACTTGAAGGTAAAATTCATGGGGTTGCATTACGAGTGCCAGTTCCTACGGGATCAATAACTGATTTCGTTGCAGAGCTAAACAAGAATGTTACCGTAGACGATATAAATCGTGCATTTAGAGATGCTGCTGAAGGTCCACTCAGAGGAATATTAGAATATACAGAAGATCCGATAGTGAGCCATGATATTGTAGCAAATACCCATAGCTGTATATTCGATTCACTATCTACTATCGTTATGGAAGGGAATATGGTCAAGATTTTGGGCTGGTATGACAATGAGTGGGGGTATTCATGTCGGACTATAGACCTGTGTTCATTTCTTATCGATAAAGGGCTATAGGAATTCTATAGATTAATCGACTGCGTGGTATAGGCAGATTATCTACTATGCCACCCGACAATTCCTGTGTAACTGCTTTTAATATTGCCAAAAGTATGAAGGTTTAGAGTGAATATTAAGAATTTATATCTAATTGCCCTAATTAGCTTTTCATTTATAATTCTTGTTGGATGTACAGGAAAAGGTAACAAGGCTTATGAATTTGAAGTTCCTCAGATAGATATTTCTTCTCAGCAATTAGCAGATGACAGGATAAGATTGCAGGATTTCTCAGGCACAAATGTCGTATTGAATTTCTGGGCATCTTGGTGTCCACCATGTAGAGCCGAAACACCTAGTCTAGTTGGCGCGTACAATACATATAGAGATAGAGGAGTCGAGATTATAGGCATCAGTGTTTGGACTCAGGGAGAAACTATAGGGGCAGCAAGTGATTTTATCAGGGAATTTGAGGTGCCGTATCTAATGGGAGCAGATGTTACAGGAGACGTATATGCAAATTATGCATCCATGGCGAACCTAGGGTCTTTGCGTTCTCCTCTACCTATGACTGTCTTTATAGATAAGGACGGTTATATAATGAAGGTATGGCCTGGCGGTATAGAGCAGGATAAACTCAATGCAATTATTAATGAACTTTTTCTGGATTAGATTCAACTGGTTTTACATTTGTCATTCTTGTTGGAGCTTGTGATAACTTGAATATTAGTGAATTCTTCATGATTTCAGTTAGATGGATACATAGTATCTCCGCAGTAATATGGGTTGGTGGGAATATATTCTACATTTTGGTTATAAGGCCATATCAGAATAGCGGTCAGAATGATCTATCAATTACCAAAGGCGGAGGCGAGCATTTCAAGAGTCTAGTTAATACTTGTATATTGGTGTCAATAGTAACTGGGACAGTAATGCTCTTTGACAGACTAACTGAACCAAGTGTCACATCTACTTACGTGGTTGTACTATCCTCGAAGATATTATTAGCACTCATAATGTTTTGGATTGCGAGGAGGAGGCTGAGAGCATATGGTTCACGCGTTAGTAATGTAGGCACTCCTAAGACGTATATTGGCATAAACATAGATAAACTTAGTAAACACATTTCAGGATTGAACCTTACAGTGATTATAGGACTATTGGTGTTTCTTATATCTGATCTTCTACAATTTCTTTTCCTGAAAGGGTTGACAGGTGGTTAGCCACAGAAGATATTAGATAGATACCCTGAGGAGGTGCATTTTAGCTGTGAAAAAGTCACTAGTCGAAGTCTTGGTATGTCCATTGTGTAGGGAGTCACTCTCGTTGAATATAGAAGAGGAAGCAGGGGACAGTGTTATATCTGGTTCTCTGCAATGCACAGGGTGCAACGAAGTATATCCCATAGAGGATTCTATACCAAATCTTTTGCCTCCTAGGCTTCGATCGTGAATTACTGAGATAACGAATATCCGGAGTAGATTTCACAGAATTGCGATAATATTATGCGATTGTATAATACTCTTTCCAGACAGATAGAGCCTGTTAGACCTTTGCAGGACGGGGTGGTAAGCATGTATTCATGCGGCCCCACTGTTTATAGAAGCCCCCATATTGGGAATTTTAGATCCTATATTATGGCTGATTGGATAAAGAGGATTCTAATATCTGAGGGTTTTGATGTAGTCCACGCTAAGAATATAACCGACGTTGGGCATATGAGACAGGATAGACTTGAGGAGGAAGAAGATAAAGTAATAGCGGCTGCACTTTCTGCAGGTAAGACCCCAGAACAGATAGCAAGTTTCTATACGAATATATTTCTGAAAGATGAAGAACTACTGGGCATAATGCCTGCTTCATACCTCCCTAAGGCTACAGAGCACATCAAAGAAATGATCGAACTTATAGATATACTTAGAGGCATTGATTACGCATACGAGGTTGATGGCAATGTTTATTTCTCCGTTTCTATGTCTGAGACATACGGGAATCTTTCAGGTAACCGAGAGAATTCTTTACGTGAGGCTGTCAGAGTAGAAGAAGATCCTCTTAAGCGAGATCCTAGAGATTTTGCTTTGTGGAAAGCCTCAGAACCCGGAAGAACATTGGAATGGCCTAGTCCATGGGGTATGGGTTTTCCTGGTTGGCATATAGAATGTTCTGCCATGGCTACTAAGTATTTGGGACAACAGATTGATATTCATACTGGTGGAGTGGACAATATATTCCCGCATCATGAGGGTGAGATTGCTCAAAGCGAGGGGGCATTCCGTAAGAAATTTGTCTCTAGTTGGGTGCACGGGCAACATCTTATGGTGGATAGAGTTAAAATGTCTAAGTCAATGTCCAATGAATATACGGTGGATGATTTGATCCAGATTGGTTTTGATCCCATGGCATTTCGCTACCAATGTCTTATGGTTCATTATAGGAAGCGGTTGAACTTTAGTTTGGCATCACTACGATCATCTCAAATAGCATTAGAGAGATTGCGGATGAGAGTTAAAGATTGGTCTTTGAACAAATCAGTGAAGTTGCCAAGATCAAGGATGGAGGATTTGCGTAACTCTTTCAGAGATATAGTTAGTAATGATCTAGATATGCCTAATGGTATGAGGTTTGTTTGGGATATGGCCAAATCGGATATCCCTGATGGTTCTAAGCTCGAACTGTTGTTAGAATTCGATGAGATATTAGGATTAGGATTGGGAGAATACTCCAACTATACCCAGGATGTTTCTAGATTTGATGAAGTCTTAGAGCAGAGGCAGTCGTTTAGGGATGCAGGTGAGTTTGATCACGCAGACGCAATAAGGGAGGACATTCGTAAATCTGGCTTCTTTTTACAAGACTATGAGCATCATACTAGTTTTAGGAGGGTAGGGCATATAGATAGCCTTGGGAAGGTAGATAGACGAATATCTAATGGTAATGAGGTTGAATCATTATTGCACGCTCCTTCTGAAACAGAATTCTCTATTTGCATAGTCACTCATAATTATCTTGATGATCTCAAAAGGTGTATAAATAGCATTATTCCTTTAAGGGGTTCACATAGTTTTGAGATAATGGTTCTAGACAATTTTTCCTCAGACGGTACATACGAATGGTTGGATGGTGTAAAAGAAACAATGGGATTAAGAATAGTTCATACTGACCACGTGTTTGGAACTGCATCTGCCATGAATATCTTGATCAAACAAAGTCTTGGCAAATATGTAATTCTCTTAGATACTTCTGTAGAATCGGAGGGGGATTTCCTTTCCATAATAGGTTCATCTCTCGATGATACTAGCATAGGAGTTGTGGGTCCTTGGGGTTTGAGGACTGAGGATTTAAATCATTTTCATGAAATAAATGAAGGTGGGGCTGATGCTATGCAGGCCTATTGTTTTGCTTTCCGCAGGGACTTGATAGAGGATGTTGGATTAATGAGAGATAGCTTCAGGTTTTATAGGAATCTTGATTTGGAGTTTAGCTTCCAGTTTTTGAATAGTAATTATGGTATAAAGACTTTGCCCAATATGCCTATGGTTAGGCACGAGCATAGGATATGGACTAACCTTACGGAAGATATAAGGGATAGATTAAGTAACGATAATTTTAGGCGGTTCCATAAGAAATGGGGACACAGGGCTGATTTAGTTGGCAAATATATCTCATGACGTTTATATTATGCACTCTAATGATTTCGTTGTTTTTATTCTGTCAGGAGTGAGGAAATATTGGTTGGGAGCTTTAGTAAGGTACTTCTGAAATGTATAGCATAAGCTCCGTATTAGAACTGGTGTTACTTGGTTTATATGGCATACTTGCTTAGTCGCATGCTCTATAGAGGTGACTTTTGGTTTAGTTACTCCACACGCTACTATATCATGGAAATATGACAGATCATCGTTTACATTGATTGAGAACCCATGTGTGGTTATACCCCTACGTATTCGTAGTCCTATAGACGCAATCTTGTAATCATCTATCCACACCCCTGGGAAACCTTTGAGTCGTTTTCCTATCAATCCAAATTCACTTAGGGTTAGTAATATAGAATCTTCTATTTTATTAACATACTTAGCCGCTCCTCCGTAAAATCGTGTATCCATGATTGGATATGCGACAATTTGACCGGGGCCGTGATATGTAGTACCCCCACCTCTGTCTACCTGATAAACGGATATTCCACTGTCAACTAGATCTTCCTTAGTCAAAAGAAGATCATTTATAGAACCTCGTTTTCCTATAGTATATGTGTGTGGATGTTGGTTTAGTATTAGGCAATCTGATATCAGTTGGTTTTGTCTGCTGTCGCATAGTGACTGCTGGATCGCCCATGACGTTTCGTAATCAGTAAGACCTAGAGATGAAACTAGAAGTTCATTAGGATTAAATATATATTCATCCATGTAATATAGCTGATATTGATTGCACTAAATTAGACTTCATGCAAGAAATTGAATTGTGCCTCTCCCTTTACACCAGACTCTTCCATAGCTGCCTTGAGTTCAGGTGAAGTTGAGAACTTTCGAGCATTTTCTAGCTCGTCCCATTCGAAGAGCACGAGTATTTCAAAAGGGTTATTGCCATCCCGGAACACTTGTGCACTTTGGCATCCGGCTTGAGCTCTGAAACTTTCATTCGCATTGAACATTGGTCTCCACTTGGCGTAGCTTTCTACACTGAATTTTACGAGTACGTGTGCCATTATTTGAATACCTCCCAATTTGTATAATTACTGTAGAACCATAATCTACAAGTTGTTAGATAGATTATTACTCAAATGCTATTAACGGATCAAGTCTAATTTGCTATTTATTGGTACTGTTACATTATCTTTCTCCTCAATTCTGGAAGCAAAAACCATAGAGATGACATTACAAGTATGCCTACCGATGTAAGTAATCCAAGTGCTGTTTGAGCTCCGTAAGTGTCTGCTAATGTACCTACTAATAGCGTACCTAAAGGACTTGATCCTATTCCTAATGCAATTACACCCATTGCTCTACCTCTTAAGTTTTGAGGTACTGCTGAAAGAGATATTATGACCTGCATTGTGCCGAAACCTGATGTACCCAGTCCAGCAACAAAAAGTGCTATCAGAGAAAAATGGTAAGAGGAAGACATTGAGAAAATCAGCAATGCAATAAGCATGATTATGGATCCGAATACATATACTAGGCCTTTACGATTTATGTTCAATGATGCGATTACTAGTGATCCAAGCAACGCACCAGTTCCTGCTGCTGAGAGGAGTATTCCAAACAATAGTTCGTTAGCCCCAAGCGAATCTCTTGCTATAACTGGTACCATAAGCATATATGGGAAGCCGAAAAAATTTAGAGCAAGAGTTACCAGAAAAGTTGACCTGATTAATTTATTTGATCTTAGTGTATATAGATATTCTTTTATTGTTTCATTTATACCTTGTTCGTAATTATCCTGTTTTTTTGGGTTATCTGTGGATATATTGATAAATAGGATTAGGGCTAATATATACATAGATATCATTAGGATATATGCAGTCGAGAATCCACCCATATTGATTGCCAACCCTCCAAGTATAGATCCTAGCATCATGCTTCCTGTGAGTGATGCCGTATCTAGAGAGATAGCATTGGTAAGAATTCTGCCTGAAAAGAGTTCTGGATAAAGTGCTCTTCTCGCAGTAAAATCCAGTACCCATCCTGAACCCGTAAGTAGGATACTCAAATAGGAATGCCAATATACTATTGAGTTTGATTGTATTAATACCAACATTACCAGACTAACAACTATATTGAGCCCTTGCACATATTTCAGTATTAGAATCTTGGGTATCCTGTCTGATATAGTACCGGCTATCAATCCAAATACAGCCATTGGGACCATACGTGCTATGCCGACGAATGCTACTTTTGAGGGAGAGTCTGTAAGTTCAAGAACTAGCCACGAAAGGCATACCATTTCAATCATTCTGGCTACGTATAGCAGGCAAGCTGTACCCCAGAGTTTTCGATAGGTGGTATTCTGAAGCGCCTGGAAGGTATGCAGCAGTGGCTGGGTGTATTTATGCAATTGTAGTAACCGGCATCAGTATTTTGAGGTTGCCATTTTGGGTTTGATTATATTCTAGTTAGCATCATTATATATGCAACCTGACCAATTGTGTAAAACACAAGGGAATAATGCTATATGGAAAGGAACCTGTCTATTTCATGTGCAATATCTTTTGCTCTAGTTATCACTATGCCATGACCGGATTTTTCTAAGATAATCAGATTAGAAGATCTGATACCTTCTACCAGCTCCAACGCGAATCTCATTGGGGTTAGTATGTCTGCATCCCCAAAAATCATTAGTGTCTGTGCAGATATGTTACCCAACCTACCGCTCGATTCGAATGCTATGGTTGCCCTCATCTGACGTTCGTAAGCAGAATATTCTTGTCTATATTCATCTGCGGCCCTGTCTTTTATGAGAGTTTCAATAAAACCAGGAACTTGGAACTCATCTACGCTAAATGACCAAGGTAGAGACAGCCTAAGGAATTCGTCGGCGGACACTTTACCTCTAACGGAAGCTAGTGACTCGAATATTACGTCACCCCGAGGATCTCCTGATGTATATGTAGATAAGAGGATCAGTTTATCTACCAAGTCTGGATATGATATAGCCACTTCTTGTGCTATAGCTCCACCCATGGAATAACCCACTATATGAGTTTTATTTATATCCATAGAACTAAGCAAACCTGCAACATCGTCTGCCATATCCTTAATAGTATAAGGCTGACTTGACCGTTCACTCATGCATGCGTCTCGGTTGTCAAACGTCACTATGTTATAAGGATTTTCTAGATGGTTTATTACCTTTGACCAAGTCCTGTGATCTCCGCCTAAGCCTGATATGAATAATATACTCTGGAGATCGTTGTGATCGCTAGTTTCGTAGTATAGGTTTAATCCATTCACGGAGCTATAAGGCAATTATTGACCTTTCATTACAGAACTAGGTTATCTGAGCCTCAAGAATTCGAAGAGTATAGGATGGCATTCGCGTACCAAATCCAGAGCTTGGTTCATTACCCTTCTGATAGTGAAATGGGCGGATGGCTGAGTTCTCAGTTTGAATAAATGGTAGCATTCTCTGAGATTGATCTTGCATAAGACCCTTCTCATATGAGCATGTGTTATAAGATATTCTGCAACGTCTGGTAGTTCTTCGTGTATTTTATGATACGCATTGCTCGATGTATCCATAGCTTTATGAAATTCTTCCTGTAATCCAGCGTCATATATGAGCTGTGGTACGAAATATCCTAGATCAACAGTTGGTTTCTGAGCAAGATAAGTCTGCATCCTATGCCTCTTGAATTCGCGGTAAGCACCATAATCCATGACAAGCTCAAATGTATACTCAATGGTTTCAAGTTCCCTAAGAGGATTATCATGAGGCCCTAAACGCTCCAATGACTCTCTTATTACCTTATGGCGTGAATCATCGTTCATAGAGCATACTTTGGCCCAGATATCTTCGTAGGTTTCTAAGGAAGCACTATAGAGTAGGCTGGTAGCAAGCTTGATTTCAGCTTGATTATCATAGTGAACAAGTCGGGCGCTTACATCTCCATGGTGTACAATTTCTGGTTCTGATTCTGCGGTAAAAACAGATAATGCATCTCTTGTAGAAGTTAGGTATTCGTTTCTGTCTGCGTATTTGATAAGAGTAGGTGTTATGGTTCGTCCCTGATCTTTTATTATATTCCCGATATCTCTTTCCTCTGCTATTCTTGAAGAAAGTAGTTTTAAGATAGCATGTTCCCAAGATCTGGCGTTCATAGTCACACCTACATTAGTTAACGTAGATGCAGGCAATAAGAATCTGCTGGTATCTATGGCATCTCTACGAAGTCTTAGTCTGTACGCTTGGTCTCTTTCATTTTCCCTTTGCGGTGTACTGGTACCGATGTAATCCTGGAGCCGATTTATACACTCGTCATAGGCTTCGAATAGATATTCACAAGATTGCTTATACACTTCCATAAGGCTATGTTTGTCTAATTCTAATGGGGTGTGATAGGATCCTCTATCCAGAACCTGGTATCTTGATGACTTCTCTGTATATGAAGCCAGTCTGTTATCTTCTAGCGTATCACATGCCAACCTGGACACATTTTCAACTGCCATGTGGATTATCGCATGTTCAGCTACTGAAGCGTGTCCGTAATTAAGAACCCATCTTTCATGGAAATCTGCGGCTTTGTCCTCATTAACAATTTTCGCAATCTCGTCAAATGCGTTTGGATTGCGAGACGTCATGGCAAATACCACAGCAAGTTGCTCTTCGGTGAGTTCCCTAGTGTCTAGCGGATATATGCGGCGTGAAAAATCCATGGTCATACTTTCAGATAATAATAAGTTACAATAGACCCCACTGCAAGTCGATCAATATAGATTATAAGTGTTTTAATCGCATCATGGGGATTTTGATCAATGCTTCTATAATTATGCTGTAATTTATCTTTGATTTCCCCTTTCTCCTATCAGTGAACTTAACTGGTATTTCAAATATCTTGAATCCCTTTCTCTGGCACACATAGGCCATTTCGACTTGGAATGCAAATCCTTTACAAATGAAAGAATCGAAGTCAATAGATTCAATTACGTGCTTTCTGAATGCCTTGAAACCAGAAGTCGAGTCCTTAACTTTCACACCTGTCATAAGAGATGCATATAGGTTTCCAAATGTACTAAGCATAAGGCGACTTACACCCCAGTCTCTATCTGCCTCTCCGCCTTGAGTGTATCTGGATGCGACTACAACATCGTTATCCTGAATGTATTCTACTAGTTCAGTTAAATATTTGGGATCGTGGGAGAAATCAGCGTCCATCTCGACGATAACTTCTGCTCCCCAATCAATAGCTTCTCTAAAGCCTTGTATGTATGCTGGCCCAAGACCTAATTTCTCTTGCCTGTGTACTACCTTGAATCTTTCACCATTTATTCTTGCTATGGAATCGGCTATATCACCTGTACCGTCCGGCGAGTTGTCATCTATTATCAGAAGAGATGTGTCTGGGATTGGCAGAGAGAAAATGGCAGCCGCCATGTCCTCGAGGTTTTCCGCTTCATTATATGTCGGTATAACAACAACAACTTTCATATTCTATTTTCCAGCAAATACGAGAGTTTGAGATAACATGTCCGAGAATTAATATTAAGACTTTGTTTTAGAATGTGCAATCTACATTATTGTCGTATTGACTCTATATTTGTATGACTGAAGTTTTAGGGTGTCTTATTCGAGCGTCCGACGTGTCTTAGCCGCATTGCCAGGATATCTTTCAGCATAATAATACTATCTACAATGGGTCTAACTTTGCTGCCATCACGATAATGCCATTCTATTGGTATCTCCTCGATTGCAAATCCATGTTTTCTTGCCAGGAATAATATCTCTACATCGAAACTAAAGCCATTGGACATTTGCAGGGGGAATAGGGTTGAGGCGGCTTTTTGGTTGAAACATTTGAAGCCACATTGCGTATCTGATATTCCTCTTACAGCTAGGCATTGAACGATAAAATTGAATATCCTGCTTTGAATTAATCTATTCTTGGGCTCATCTAATCTGTTGGCTCCAGGAACTTCTCTAGACCCTATAACTATGTCAAAACCTTTTTCGAAATATGGCATGAATTTGGATATCTCTTCGATTGGCATTGAGAGATCGGCGTCTACTAGGAAGCGATACTTTCCCCTTGCATTTAGTATTCCATTTTTCACAGCCCAGCCTTTTCCGCCGTGTTTGAGATTAAGTAATTTTATATTTGGATTCGATGAGAGTGAAGCTGACACAATGTCGTCTGTACCGTCAGTGCTGCCATCATTCGCGACGATTATTTCCCAGGAATAATTCTGTCTGGATAGGTATCTCACTGTCTTGGCCAGTGTTTCTGATATACGTAGCTTCTCGTTGTAAGCTGGTATTACTATTGAGAGGAATATATCACTCACTAGGGTTTTTCCCCATAACAAAGTTATACTGGTTCTTCCAAATGGAATGCATTGTGAAGAGCTACTACTGCGGAGTCAACGTTATCCTGAGATACGATGCAAGTTATCCTTATCTCAGATGTGGTTATCATCTCGATATTCACATCGGCCTCGTACAAAGATTTGAACATCAATGAGGCATACCCTGGGTGGTTTTGCATTCCTGTTCCTACGATGCTTACTTTGGATAGGTTGTCATCGCTGGAACAACCCCTGGCTCCCATAGACTCGGCTACCGGTTGGATTATCGACATAGCAGATGCCAAATCAGAACGTTCTACTGTAAAAGATAAGTCTGCCATATCATTAGAACCAGAATTTTGAACTATCGTGTCTACACTAATAGATTTATCAGCCAAGGATTCAAATAGTGTAGCAGCTATTCCAGGTTTATCTGGGATACCGGATACAGTTATTTTTGCGACATTCTTGTCGTGTGCTATGCCAGTTACTCTGTTTACTATTTCCATTTTCTCATCCCAATTTATAAGTGTTCCTGGAGTGTCTTTGAAGCTTGATGCTACTAATATGGGTACGTTATACAAGGCCCCAAGTTCTATAGATCTAGGGTGCATTTTAGCACCGTAGTTGGCTAATTCTAACATTTCCTCGTAGGCTATGTTAGATATTTTCCTTGCATTGGTTGCCACTCTCGGATCTGCGGTATATATACCTTCAACATCTGTATATATCTCACAGACCTTTGCATTG
>CEUS01284555.1_pt1 | contig 17796 bp, 15 predicted proteins | sample 427031 | NCBI WGS metagenome assembly CEUS01 (sample SAMEA2622837, study PRJEB7988) | marine metagenome | biome: marine biome (ENVO:00000447); feature: marine epipelagic mixed layer (ENVO:xxxxxxxxx); material: "saline water (ENVO:00002010), including plankton (ENVO:xxxxxxxx)" | depth 140 m | reverse complement strand
AAACTAATAAAAAAATAATACAAAATAAAAAATATGATAATTTACAAAAGAATCCATTATCAATAAAAATTTTAAAAATAGTCGATAAAATCATATCAAAATTTGCTTTTAAATTTAACAAAATAATTTTTGAAAGTTTTTATTTTCCTAAGAAAGAATATTTGAAAATGTGCTTAAAGTGCAAATTGATACCTTCAAGGTATATAAATTTTTTTGAATTTAATGTTAAAAAAAGTAATTCAATAAAAAAAAATAAGAGAACTGAGCTAAAAGAATTATTATCAAAAGTAAACAATAAGGATAATTTAATAAAATTTTTTTTATTAAATATTCACAAAGATATTCCTAAATCGTTCGTCGAAGATTTTGAGCAAATAAGAAAAAATTTTTCTAAATATGCAAAAAATAAAAAAATTATAATATCCATGACTTCTTTGGAGAGAAATGATAATTTTAAAATATACCTAGCTGAAACCAAAAAAATTGGCTCAAAATACATCCATGTAATGCATGGTGCACGTCTAACATTTAGTAAGAATGATCATATTTTTGATTTTTTCGAAAAAGTTTCAGATAAAATAATTAATGCAGATTTGGACAAAATAATTAAATTTGATAAAATTAAAAAAAAAAATTTATTTATTAATCTCAGCCCAACTTTGTCTACAATCAAATTAAACAAACAAAAATCTGGAGATTTTTGCACAATTGTTTTTGTCGAACAAAAAAAATATTTAATTAAGTTTCCTGAGTCACTAATAATCGATCAATCAATTGAGTTATTTAATGAACTTACAAAATTTGTTAAAGATTTAAATCCAGAAATAAAATCCAAGATAAAATTTAGAGTTAAGAATAATATTGGTTTTAATTCGGAAAAAAAATTTTCAGAGATATTTGGCGAAGAGCATATTGATAGAGTTTCAGTGCGCAACTCATTTAAAAATACAATATTAAACTCAAAGCTGATTATTAATACGTATCCACAAACTTCTTTTTGTGAGGCTCTACATTGCAATGTTCCTACAACACTAATAATAAAAAGACCCCACTATCAATTTACCGGTGAGGCTGAAAATATCTTTGATTTATTAAAAAAAAATAAAATTGCATTTGAAAATTTTTATGAGGCTAGAACTCATATAAATGAGCATTGGAAAAATATAGACCAGTGGTGGCAGTCAAATGATGTTCAAACCGCAAGAAAAAAATTTTTATCAAATTTTTTTAATGTAAAACATAACTGGTATAAGGAATGGTCAGATTATGTTTGTAATTTATTAAAGACTCATTAATACAATTTATATAAATGAAAAGAAAAATAAAAATTATTTGTACACTTGGGCCTAGTTCACTTAATAAAGATTTTTTAAGATTTGCAAAAAACAAAGTTGATTTATTAAGATTAAACATGTCTCACCTAACCTTGGAAAATCTAAAAAGATCAATAAAATTTATAAAAAAAAATACAACAATCCCAATATGTATTGATACAGAAGGAACTCAAATTAGAACAAAGGTTAAAAAAAATAAATACTATAAATATGGGCAACTCTTAAAAATTGAAAACAAAAAAGGAAATATTAAATTGTATCCAGAATCAGTTTATAAAAAAATTAAAAAAAATGATACTTTAGATGTTGGTTTTGATAATTTAAAAATAAAAGTTATAAGTAAAAAATCACACTTATTGTGCAAAGTTGTTTCGTCTGGAAGTATAGAAAATAATAAAGGTGTACATTTAATAAACAGAAAAATAAAATTAAATTTTTTAACGGATAAAGATTTTAAATCAATTAAAATTGGAAACGAATACAAAATAAAGAATTATGCTTTATCCTTCACTAATTCAGTTAATGACATGATTAAATTTAATAAATTACTTAAATTTAAAAATAAAATTTTTAAAATAGAAACTTTAAACGCTGTAAAGAATTTTAAGAATTTTCTAAAAAACGGAGACAATTTTTTAATTGATAGAGGAGATTTATCTAAAGATATCAAAATTGAAAATATTCCATCAGCCCAAAGAGATTTGTTTAAAAGTGCAAAAAATAAAAAAAATAAGAATATTTTTGTTGCAACCAATTTACTTGAAAGCATGTTAGAAAAAAACTATCCAACAAGAGGAGAGGCTAATGATATATTCAACTCTTTGGAAATGGGCGCTAAAGGTATGGTTTTAGCAGCAGAAACAGCCATTGGTAAAAATCCTAAAGACTCAGTTTTATTTTTAAAAAAAATGATAAAAGCATTTAATAGAAAAAAATGAAAAAAATTGACTATTATAAACAATTCAGAAATAAAAAAGTTTTAGTTACTGGTCATACTGGTTTCAAGGGTTCTTGGTTAACATCATGGCTTGTACTTTTAGGTGCAAAAGTAGCAGGATTGTCAATAAATGTTCCAACTAATCCGTCACATTTTGAGGTGGCAAAATTAAAAAAGAAAATAAATCATAAAAGAATAGACGTGAGAAACCTAAAATTATTAAAAACAGTTTTTAAAAAATATCAACCAGATTATGTTTTTCACTTAGCTGCTCAATCCTTGGTTAAAAAATCTTATTTAAATCCAGTATATACTTGGGAAACAAATACCATTGGTACCTTAAACATTTTAGAATCCTTAAGAGAAATAAAGAAAAAATGCATTGTTGTGCTTATAACTAGTGACAAAAGCTATAAAAACTTAGAAATTAAAAGAGGTTATAAAGAAAACGACATTTTAGGCGGGAAAGATCCTTACAGTGCATCAAAAGCGGCAGCTGAACTAACAATACAATCATACATAAGCTCATTTTTTCCCATAAAAAAAACTAAAGTTTTAATTAGTATCGCTAGAGCAGGCAATGTCATTGGAGGTGGAGATTGGTCAGAAAATCGATTAATACCCGATTGTGTAAAATCTTGGTCAAAAAATAAAAAAGTTTTAATTAGAAATCCTAATTCTACAAGACCATGGCAGCATGTACTAGAGACCGCAAATGGATATTTGCTATTAGCATCAAAACTAAAAAAAAACAAAAAGCTTCATGGACAGGCTTTCAATTTTGGACCTAATTATACAAAAAACTACAATGTAATTTTTTTAGTTAAATATATGCGTAAATTTTGGAAGAAGGTGTCTTGGGTTATTGATAAAAAAAACAAAACAAATTTTTTTGAATCAAACTTACTAAAGTTGAATTGCAGTAAAGCCAAAACTATTCTTAAATGGAAATGTATATTAAGTTTTAAGGAAACAATTTATATGGCAATGCATTGGTATAAAAATTATTATTTAAATCCAGGTAAAGCAAATCAAATTACAATAAATCAAATAAGAGAGTATGAAAAACTTTTAAAAAAAAGAAGAACAAAATAAAAATTTTATGAAAGTTATATTGTTAGCAGGGGGTTTGGGCACAAGATTGTCTGAATATACTAAAAGCATTCCTAAACCTATGATTAAAATACAAGGGAAGCCATTGCTATTACATATTATGAATCAATATGCCAAATATGGTTATAAAGATTTTTACATTGCTCTTGGATACAGAGGAGAAGTAATAAAAAAATATTTTAATAAAAAATTCTTTGATTGGAAGATAAATCTTATAAACACTGGAAGGAACACCATGACAGGAGGAAGACTAAAAAGAATTGCAAAATATATTGGAAAAGAAACATGCATGGTCACTTATGGTGATGGCCTATCAAATGTTAATTTGAAAAAATTGCTAAAATTTCATAGAAAAAACAAAAAAAAAGTAACATTAACAGCTGTTAGACCTCCAGCGCGATTTGGTTCTCTTCAGCTCAAAGGCAACCTTGTAAATTATTTTAAAGAGAAATCAAAACTCGATGAGAATTGGATCAATGGGGGTTTTTTTGTTATAGAACCCGAATTTTTTAAATCTATAAAAAATGATAATACAATTTTAGAACGAAGACCCTTAGAAAATGTAGCTAAAGAAAAACAACTTGCCGCTTTTAAACATGAGGGTTTTTGGCAGTGCATGGATACAAAAAAAGATAAAGATACACTATCAAAAATTTTAAACAGCAAGAAAATTAAATTTTAAATTTAAAAATAAAATCAACTTATAATAAAAAATTAGATTTAAAGAAAATTAATAATGTCTAAAACCGTTATAAATAACCCTCTAGTTAGTATAATTATTAATTGTTTTAATGGAGAGGTTTTTCTAGATGAATGCATTAAAAGCGTTATTTCTCAAAGCTACGAAAACTGGGAGGTAATTTTTTGGGATAATAAATCTACTGATAGAAGTGCCGAAATATTTAATAGTTATAAAGATACAAGATTAAAATATTTTTGCGCGACAGAGCATACTTCACTTTATAAAGCTAGAAATCTTGCCATTCAAAGAGCTAAAGGAAAATTAATAGCATTTATTGATTGTGATGATTTGTGGGAGAAAAATAAATTAGCGTTGCAAGTGCCAATTTTTGATAATTTAAAGATAAATTTAGTTTATAGTAATTTATGGCTTATAAAAAACAATTTAAAAAATAAAAAAAAATTCATTAAAAAGAAATCACCAAGTGGGTACATTTATAAAAAATTATTAAATGAATATAATTTAGGAATTATTACTGCAATTTTTAGAAAAGACATTGTAAAAGGTTTAGAAAAAATATTTGATGAAAGATTTTCTATAATCGGAGATTTTGATTTTTTTTTAAAATTATCAAAAGATCATTATTTTCATTATATAGATGTACCCTTAGCCTATTATAGAATTCACGATAAAAATTTTTCTTCCTTGTACAAGGAAAAAGAAATGGATGAATTTAATATTTGGGCCACTGAAAATACTAATGATATTGATCTTTCAATTATAAAAAGAATGAAAGACAAAATAGCATTAAGAAAACTATTACATTTTAAATTTAATAAAGACTATAACAATTGTTACAAAGTCTTAATTCAAAACTATAAAAGTTTGTTAATACTAAAAATGTTAATTATTGTTTTTACTCCACTATATGTACTAAGAAAAATTTCATGGTTTCATAATTAAATGGATTATAATATTAAATTATTTTCAAAAATTGATGAGGAACTAAAAAGTATCTGGCAGAATTTTGAAGAAAATACATATAATAATTGTTTTAATAGTTTAACTTGGACTGAAAATTATATTTTGGCCTTTAAGAGAAAAGATAATTTTCCAAAACTGAGGATATTTGTTATTTCATTTCAAAACAAACCCGTTTGCATTTTTCCATTTGAAATAATAAGAAAATATAAAATTAATATTTTACAATGGACTTCTGACTTAAAATCAGATTTTAATTCACCTTTACAAAAAAAGCATTTCAATTTTGATAAAGATTCATTTAAAAAAATTTGGAATCAAATTTTAAAAATGGTGCCAGAGGTTGATGTAGTTTATTTAAAAAGGCAAATTAATTTTTTTGAAAATTCATACAATCCATTTATTAATTTTTTAAAAAATTCAAAAGAAGGAATTATTCAACAAATAGTTTTACCCAAAAAATGGAATGATTACACCCAGGGTGTATTAAAAAAAAAATTTTATTTAGATTTACTTAGAACCAAAAGATTAATAAAGAAAAGTGGAAAAATTCAATTTGTTATCGCAAAAAATAATGAAGAAAAAAATTTTCTTTTAAATATTTTAATTGATCAAAAAAGATTAAAGTTAAAAAAAATGAACATTTCTTCTATGGATGATATAGATTTAAATTTTTATAAAAATTTCGAAAAATATAAGAATAATCAATATCATACCCACATAAGTGCACTAAAATTAAATGGAGAGTTTATAGCAGTAAATTGGGGCATAGTTACCAAAGACTGTTATTATTATTTGCTGCCATCAATGAAAGAAAATGGTTTGAAAAAATTTTCACCAGGAAAATTACTTTTGTCACTTTTGATAAGATGGTCAATTTCTAAAAAGTTAAAATTTTTTGATTTTGGCCTCGGAGAAGAATTATATAAAGAAAAATGGACTAACAAAAAAATTAATATTTATAACTATGTTAGACTAAATAAGCCGAAAGGATTAGCTTTCTATCTAATATTAAAAGCTAGAACAATATTAAAATATTTTAAAAGGAAACAAAATTAAATGATTTCAAAGATTTTACAGTCAAATAATGCAATTCTGAATTACCATAGAATTACACAAAATGATAATACTGACAAACCAAACGATGAATTGGCAGTTTCAGCCAAAAGGTTTAAGGAACAATTAATTTTTTTAAAAAAAAATTATAATTTGGTCGCTCTAGATAATCTTATAAACTTTGAGAGAACTGCAAAACCAAGCATCAGCATAACTTTTGATGACGGATATAAAGACAATCTTAGCATGGCTCTACCAATTTTAAATGAACTAAATATACCAGCTACTGTTTATATAATAACAAAATTTTATCAAAATGATTTTAATGTGTGGTGGATGGAGCTACAAGATTATATATGGAGTAGCTCAGATAATATTAAATTTATATACAGTGAGAAAAACTTTAATTTTTCAATTAAAAATAATTCTGAAAAAAATAAATGTTTTTTTGAATTAAGGAAAATAATTAAAAAACTTGATAAAATAGAACAAGGTAAGTTTTTGGAAGCTGTAACCAAAACTAACATTAGAAAAAACTTTGAAAATGAATTTTTAAATAAAGATGAGTTAAGACTTTTAAGTTCTAATCCACTTATAACTATTGGCGCACATTCACATAATCATCTGAGTTTAAAAAATTTAGACAAAAACCATTGTACCCAAGAAATAATGGAGTCAAAAAAAATACTAGAAAAACTTATAAATAAAAAAATTAAACACTTTTCTTATCCATATGGTACAAAAGAGGATGCAGGCGAGAGAGAGTTTAAAATAGTAGAAGAACTAGGTTTTAGTTCTGCCGTTACAACCTCTGTAGGTTCTGTTACAAAAAAAAAAATATTTAACTTACCGAGAATACACATTAATAATAAAGCAAATGAAAAAATACTTAAAATTAAATTGTCCCCCTTGTATCAAATTTATAAAAATTTACAGGAATTTATTAATTAAATTATATTTTGATATTTCTTAAGTTTTTTTACAAGTATAAAACCTGATTTTTCAATTGCATTTATACTCTTATCGTTATGAGACAAAGAATATATCATCAATTTTTTTTCCCTAAATTTATTTCGAATAAATTTTAATAATAACTGGTAGAAACCTTTATTTCTGAATTTTTTTGCAGTTATAAAGTCATATAACAAATATTGCCTTTTTAGGAAAATTTTTTTATCTATTTCTTCAATATTCCATTTGTTTCCAAAATAAATCCATCCAGAACAAATGATTTCTCCCTTTTTTTTAAATCCAATAAATTTAGATTTATTTTTAAATCTATTTAATTTAAATTTTTCTTTCTCAAAATATTTTTTAATTATAGAATTAGATTTAATTTGATTTATATTCTTAATAAAAAAAATTGAAATGCCTGGTGTACTTACTTTTTCAATTTTTTTACATGATTCAAAAATATATATTGTCAAAAAAAATTGGTAAATTAGTTTAAAAAATTTTTTCATCTGTTAATCTTGAATTTTAAAAGCAACAACAGCATCTCCCTGTTCGACTAAATTCGGATAGTACATTTTGAGACTTTTGCCACCTGATGCAGGTATAACAAGGTATTGTTCTCCATCAAATTCATATAATGTTGGTGGGGCAGATCCAATGTAAGGAAGATTGTGTGACCACAACTCTTCACCACTTTGAGAATCAAATGCTCTTATTAATTTATCTAAAGTACCAGCAACAAAAACTAAGCCACCAGCAGTTGCTGTCGCACCACCATAATTTTCAGTACCGGTATTAATTTCTTTTGATTTTAAAGCTTCATAATAACCTAAAGGAACTTGCCATATTATTTTTCCAGTATTAAGGTTAAGTGCTGTAAGTGTTCCCCATGGGGGTTTTGCTGCGGGATAACCATCTAAATCTCTTAGTAAATCCATATCAAAAGTATATTTAAATATTTCAAAAACAGATGTATCTGAAGATATCACTCTGAGTCTATATGGGGTTTGGTTTGCAGTTACATAAAGAATATTTTTGTATGGATCTACTGAACCACCAGGCCATTGAGCTCCGCCTACCAAATTATATACTATTGTATCCTTATTAAGTTCATGAGGTGGAAAAAAACCGTAATTTGAATTATTTAACTTTGACATAACATAATCTCTATTAGCTTTACTTCGATTTGTGACATCTTCTTTTGTAAATACATTTCTGGCAAAAGGTTCTGGTAATTTAAATAAAGGTTGATATTTACAAGTTTTTTCACCGGGTATTTTAGAAGCTTGAGCCAATTTCATTTCATAGTCAAAAATTGATTCCCCAGAAAATCTATCCAAAACAATAGTGTTACCTAATTTAGTTACAGCAACCACAACATCAATCCTAATCCCGTGTTTATTAATAGTTGTTAAAATAGGAGGAGCAGCTATATCAAAATTCCATATGTCATGACAAGTTTCTTGAAAATGCCATAACATTTTTTTATTTCTTACATCAAAAGCAATTATGCTATTAGCAAACAAATTTTTTCCTGGCCTTTCTACTCCAACAAAATAAGGCTTGGAATTACCTGTTGTAAGATAAACTATACCATTTTTGTTATCCGAAGAAATACCACCCCAAGGGTTTCCACCTTTAAAATCTTTTGCATTAAAAACTGTTTTATCAATTTTTCTTAAATAATATTTCCAATATAATTTTCCTGTTTTAACATCATACACTTCTATAGCTGGACGAGTTGTTCCTATAACTAATTGATTATCAATAATAGTTGGAGTTATAGGGCTTGACCCAATTTTTATTATTCCGTTTTTACCAAAACTTTTTATTAATTTTCCAGTTTTTGCGTTAAGAGATATAAGCTCGTCATTATTAGTAAAATATAATCTTAGAATGTTATTTTTTTTATCTTTCCAAATAAGCAAACCTCTTTTAGCGGCACTATATCCTCTTTTAACTTTATAACTCCAAATTTCTTTCCCTGTTGTTCCATCTAAACAAACTATCCGCCCTCCTGGAGTTGGAAGATAAATCAAGCCATCGTAAACAACTGGATTGGCTTGTATACCTTTTTTTCCATCTTTAGAATTATATGTCCAAGCCAACTTTAATTTTTTGATATTATTTTTATTTATTTTTTTTAGACTTGAAAATCTCATTGAGGTAAAACCACCATGACTTCTCGGCCAGTTAGAAAAATTTTTTTCAATCTGTTCTATTTTAGCCCCAGGTTGAAAATTATTTTTTTTACCTGAAATTTTTAGTATTTTTGGCATTTTTTCTCTTATTGAAGGATCTTCTGATTTCCAAAATTCCTTTTGTCTGCTGGATATTTTGTAACCTAAATAATAATAAAGCTTTTCTGAATATTTAAATAACTTTTTAGTTTTTTTGCTATTTAAATTATTAACACTAAAAGTTATTGGATTTCTATTTAGATAAGAAGGATCATAATATGCTAAATCATATAACAATGCAGAAATTAATGTGACTACAATTATTCCAAAAGATATAAAAATTATTTTAAATATTCGTCTCATAAATCTTTAATATTTAATAATTTTTTATAGGCTAATACTATTGATGCAATTAATATTAAATAAGTTGCATTATTTGTTGAAAAAAGACTGCCAGTACTTTTTAAGGGCAAAGTTTCTAAAATCAAACTAATTATAGCAGCAAATAAAATCAAATTATTAATATTAAAACTATTAAAAAGTTTAAAATTTTTAAATATAAAAATTACAAAAAATAAACCGATCGTTATTATAATAAATAAACCAGCTATTCCAGTTTCAACCAATATTTCAAGATAATAGTTGTGAGGATGATTAGAACATAAGCGATTTATTTTTCCAGTTTGTACTTGTTCTCCAAGATAATAATTAGGAAGATCTTCTAGTTTCCAACAATCTTTTCTAAATGATTTAATTCCATTACCCAATAATTTTCCAGTTAAATCGCTTATTTTCCAGGTATCAAGAGCTGCTAAAAATACTCTTTTGTGTAAACCTTCATAATTGGTAGCATGAAAAGTAGTTTTAGATTTGAGAGATTGCTCTTCTTCACCTCTCTTAGTTTTTGTCCATTTTTGAATGCCCGTTATATTTACTAAAGTTTTAGCTTGTCCAATAAATGAGACATATGCATTTTCTAGATAAAATTTATATTGTCTGTCGGAAGAAATAATAAATTTAGAAAGTATCAAAAAAGATAGAATACTTAATAATATTATTTTTTTAATTTTTAAATTAGTCGCAAAAATAATACATAGTCCAAATAAAAACAAAATGACTGGCATTCTACTTCCAGAAAAAAGTATTCCAAAACTAATAATCAAAGTAATAAATATTGGAAAAATAAATTTAATATAATTATTATTTTTAGAGATTAGTATTGAAAAAAGAATTGTAAAAAAAGAGAATCTTTGCAAAAAACCTCCAGCTATATATTCATCTCCAAAAAATCCCGAATTGTAGTATTCTGTACTAGGCAGACCTAAAGTGTTGTAACCAAAAATATATTGATAAATTATATCTAGAGATATCAGAATAGAAGTTAATGCCGCTGATAAGAAAAAAAATTTAAAATTTAAAATATCAAGTTTGTTTAAAAGGTATATTGTTATCAAAAGTAGAAAAAATCTAAGAAACAATAAAGATTTTGCTAGTTGAGATAATGCAGTCAGACAATTCGTGTTACCACAATCTGGAATTGTATTAATTCCATTATATCCTTCAAAATATAAAGTTTTTGAAAAACTTAAAATTGCAGATAGCAAGATTACTATAAAAAATAAGAAAATAATTTTTATAACAGGATCAAACTCGGTTTCTAAAATTTTTTTTTTTAAATAAAAAATTCCTAAACCACAAAATAGTAATAGATTTAAATTAACGATTAAGCTTCCAATGACAAAACTTATTGGGAAAAAAGCAAAAACAAGGTTAATAAATAAATAATCATTGTTTTCATTTTCTTTATTAACAAAAAAAATAGTTTGTAACATATTATTAATGATATCTAATTTATTTCACTTGGTTTTAAAAGCATTAAATTATTTTTTTAAAAGCATTTTTTCAATAAAACAATAAATCAAAGTAAATAAATATTTTGCCCTGAGTTCTTTAATATCAAATTTTGAAATTCCTTCTTTTCTATTAACCCATGATATAGGAATTATTTTATATTTCATTTTTCTTGATATAATTTTTAATGGCAATTCTAAAAAAATGTTAAAACTTTCAGATACTAGCGGAAATGTTTTTAATAAGGCTTTTCTTTTATAAATCTTAAAAGCATTAGTAAAATCATTATAATTACTAATAAATAATAATTTGGTAATTATATTAAATATTCTATTTAATATTAATTTTTTTTTTGGATAATCTATAATTTGAGATCCTGTTATAAATCTAGATCCAAACACAGCATCGAATTCTTCATTTTTTAAAATATTATAATATTTTTCCAAATCTTCAGTGCTGTCTGATAAGTCAGACATCATAATACATACTGCTTCACCAGTTGATTTACTAATGCCTTGAGATATAGCTCCACCCAAGCCTTTTCTAGTATTATCGTAAAGATTAATTTCTGATTTATTTTTAATTAATTCCTCAGTTATTTTGAAAGTATTATCAGTACTAAAATCGTTTATAAAAATTATTTCGTAAGGTAAACTTTTTAGCTTACTCTGCAATTTATCAATGATTTTTTTTATTAGTAATTCTTCGTTTTTTATTGGAATTATTATTGAAAGCTTCATAATACTAGTTTTATTTACTATTTATTAGTGATAATAGATAATTTTTTTTAATATGAAAATACTTATTACAGGAGGTTGTGGGTTTGTAGGTTCAAATCTTGCAATTTATTTTAAAAATAATCAAATAGGCTCTAAAATTGATTCTTTAGACAATTTAAATAGAAGAGGAGCGCTACTAAATTTGGCTAGATTAAAAAAAAATAAAATAAAAAATTTTAAAATAGATATTTCAAATAATAAAAAATTACAAAAACTACCAAAATATGATTTGATAATTGATTGTTGTGCAGAAGCAGCAGTAGAAACTTCCAGAAAAGAATTGGATCGTGTATTTAACACAAATTTAGTTGGAACTTTCAATGTTTTAAAAAAATGTGTTAGAGATAATTCAAAAATTATTTTCCTTTCTTCAAGCAGAGTTTATTCAATCAAAAAATTGATTAAGTTAAGAAAAAATTCTTTAATAAAAGAAACATTTGATACATCCGAAGCAAAATCAATTTATGGTTATTGTAAACTTAGTTCAGAACTTTTGATAAAAGAATTTTCTTTTTTATATAAAATGAAGTACATAATAAATAGATTTGGTTTAATTTCTGGTCCATGGCAATTTGGCAAACAAGATCAAGGAGTTATAAGTCTCTGGTTGTGGAGACATATAAACAGAAAAAAATTGAGATACACAGGATTTGGTGGAAAAGGTTCACAAATAAGAGATATAATTCACATATCTGATGTATGTAAATTAATAACATTACAAATAAATAAAATTAATAAAATTTATAATTTTACTTTTAATGCTGGGGGTGGACAAGATAATGCAATTTCAATAAAAAATCTTACATCAATTTGTCAAAAAATAACTTCTAATAAAGTCAAAATTTATTCAAAAAAAAGTACCTCGGTGTATGATATTCCTTATTATGTTACAGATAATTCGAAAGTAAAAAAAATGTATAAATGGAATCCCGAAAAAAAAATTTTACATATCATTCAAGATATGTACAAATGGATGGTAGAAAATAAAAAAGTATTAAGAAAATATATCAAATGAGTATAGTTTTAATTACTGGCTCTTGCGGACTAGTTGGCTCGGAATCAGTTAAATTTTTTGCGTCAAAAGGATTTGACATAGTTGGTATTGATAATAATTCTAGAAAAAAATTTTTCGGCAAAGATGGTGATATAAGCTGGATAAGGAATGATCTAATCAAATCTTATAAAAAATACATACACAAAAATATAGATATAAGAAATTATAATGCTTTAGAAAAAATTTTTCAGAAATATAAAAATTCAATTAAATTAATTATACATTCTGCCGCTCAGCCCTCGCATGATTGGGCAAAAACAAGACCTTTTATTGATTTTAATATTAATGCTTTGGGAACGTTAAATCTTTTAAACTTGACAAGAAAATATTCATACGATGCTCCATTTATTTTTATGTCCACAAACAAAGTTTATGGAGATAATCCGAATTTGTTACCACTAAGAGAATTAAGTAACAGATGGGAAATTTCAAAAAATCACAAATATTTTAATGGCATTACAGAAAGCATGAGTTTGGATAATTCAGTACACAGTTTTTTTGGAGCATCTAAATGTTATGCGGACTTAATTGTTCAGGAGTATGGAAAAAATGACGGACTAAAAACTGTCTGTTTTCGAGCAAGTTGTATTACTGGACCCAACCATTCAGGAGCGAAGCTGCACGGGTTTTTGTCATATTTAGTGAAATCTTCTTTAAGAAAAAAAACATATTCAATTATAGGATATAAAGGTAAACAGGTAAGAGACAATATTCATAGCTATGACTTAATAAAATGTTTTTGGAGTTATTTTAAAAGACCAAGAGTAGGGGAAATATACAATATTGGTGGTGGCAGAAAATCCAATTGTTCAGTATTGGAGGCTATAAATTGTGTAGAATCTATAGCAAATATTCATGTTAAAAAAACATATCATAAAATTAACAGAGTTGGGGATCATATTTGGTATGTTACAAATACTAAAAAATTTAGAAAACATTATCCTAACTGGAAGCAAAAATACAGTACTAAAAAAATAATAGAAGAATTGATTGACAACTTTAAATAAATTTTAGTTAAGTAAAAAAATTTGCCATTAATGATCAACGTAGATAAAAACAAAAAAATTAATTTTCTTTTATTACTAATTTTTTCAAGTTTTTTACTGAGACTTATAGCAATTTATTTTTTTAGAGGTTCTTATGTTGATACCACTTTACTTTCATCAGACGTAAACGAATGGAATATTTTACTTCAAAATTTAATTAAATATAAAAGTTATTCGTTTTATACGTTTGATGGTCAATTGATACCAAGCGTATATATGCCCCCAGTTTATCCATTTTTTCTTTATATAATAAAAATTTTAACATTTTCAGAGGGAGTTAGTTTCGTTTACATTACAATTTTTATACAAACTATATTATCCACTTATTCAGTTTATTTATTTTATCAATTAAATGAATATTTTTTTTCAAAAAAAGTATCACTAACCAATTCATTTATTTTTTCCTTTTTCCCAATAAATATTTATGCCTGCGGGCAAATTTCATCAATAACCTTACAAATTTTTATTTCTTTGTTATTTTTAAAATTTTTTCTTGTAATATTGAAAGATAAAAAAAACCTTAGTCTAGTTTTATTTTCAATAATTTCAGCAGTGTTAATTTTAACAAGAGGAGAATTTATTTTGGTTTTTATAATTATTATCTTTTATGGTATTTTTAAAAAAGATATAAAAATAGTTAATTTTGCAAAAATTATCCTAATTATTTCTCTAATAATTTCTCCATATTTAGTTAGAAACTATATGCACTTTAACCAATTACTTATAGTTAAGTCATTTGGTTATAATCTCTGGAAAGGAAATAATCAATTTTCTTCAGTACAGGGATATGAAAATTATAAAAATTTAAATTTACAAGAATTAGAAAGTGCGCTAAATGATTTAGAAAAAAATAAAAATTATGAAATTAACAGGGATAAAGTTTTTTTTAATGAAGCAAAAAATAATATAGTAAATGATCCACTTAAATTTTTACAATTATTTTTGAAAAAAATATTATCTTTTTATTTTATTGATATAAATTCCACCTATCCAAATTATTATAATTTAATAAATATTATACCCACGATCGCGATTAGCTTATTATCTTTTTTTGGATTATTTACTTTTTTAAAACAAGAAAAAAATATAAACAATTATCTATCAATTTATTTATTTTCAAATCTTATACTCTTTTCAATATTTTTTATTTTACCAAGATATAAGCTAATAATTTTTCCAATACAATTAATTATGGCAATGCATTTTATCGTTTATGTTTTAAAAAAGAAAACTAATAGTCAGGAAAAAAAATAAAATGTTATTAAAAATAAATTATAAAATTTTATCAATAATTTTAATTATTATATCATTCTCATCTCTTTTGGTTGGTTTTTATTTTGAAGAAAATTCCGCTGGAGCCGGATCTTATACGGGAGACATAACTATTATATGGAACAATTTGCAGATATTTCTAACTAATGACATTATTTCCTCAATTCACCATCAAGACTATTATAGCAGCAGAACCCCTTTAGTTTATATATTTCATACAATATTTAATCCATTTACAGAAAATATAGTTAGTTATAGAAGTAGTGTTTTTGCAATCTCTCTATCGGTTCCTTTTTTGTTTTATTTTTCTTTAAGACAAAAATTTTCAGATAAAGATAATTTATTATTATTATTAATTTCATCTTTAGTATGTCTTAGTCCTTACTATAGAACTAGTGGATTTTGGGGATTAGAAGAAAATTTCGGACTTATTTTTTTATTATTAACTTTTTTAAGTTTAAACAGTTTTCAAAAAAATGACATAAGTAGCGATAGGAACTTACATTTAAAATTAATAGCAACAACTTTTCTTAGTTCATGCTGTTTATATTTTGATCAAAAATTAATTATTATTCCATTAATTTGTTTTATTACAATACTTAGAAGTGAAAAATCATTAAAAATTAAATTATTTTGCGTTTTTTATTATTTGATTTTTTCTTTACCTTATATCTATTTAATTTTGTTGTGGGGAGGATTAATTCCCACGGCCTTATTAGATCCAGTCTACGGAAGAAAATTGGGATCTGATATATTTCTTATTCATATTGGATATGCATCATCAATGATTGCATTCTATTTGCTCCCGTTAATTTTATTTAAGGATAAAAATTTATTAGAATTGATAAAAAATGTTCTTTCAAAAAAAATAAATTATTTTTTAATTTTTCTTTTTGTTATTTATATTATTTATTTGGCAATTTTTTTTAATTTTAATCAACAACCTTTCATAGGAAAGGGCATTATTCATAAAATTTCCCAATTAGTTTTTGATGATAGTTTGTTACAATTAATATTTGTTTATATTTCTTTCTTTGCGTCGTGGATAATAATTTTGATCTATATTGAAAATAAATTAACTGATATTTTAACGATTTTATTTTTACTTATTCTTTCATTATTTTTATATCCAATTTTTCAAGAATATTTTGATCCATTGATACTTTTAATGGCTTTTACTTTTTTTAATACGAAATTAAAAATAAATTATAAAAATTCGATAATACTTTATATATATTTATCTTTGTTACTAATAGGTTCAAACTTTTATTATGAAAATTTACTTAATTAATAGTTATTCATGAAAACAAAAATAAATAAAATTAAAGTCGATATTATACTACCAAATTACAATAGTGAAAAATTTCTTTCTGAGACTGTTAATTCAATATTAAATCAAACATTTAAAAACTGGAAGTTGATAATAGTTGATGACAATTCTAATATAAAAAATAAAAATTTATTAAAGAAATATTCCAAAAATTCGAAAATTAAAATAATTTGGTTAAATAAAAATAAAGGACCTGGATTTTGCAGAAACATCGCTATGAAAAATTCAAAATCAGATTATCTTGCTTTTATTGATTCTGATGATATTTGGTATAAAAATAAGCTTTTGAACCAGCTGAGCTTTATGTTAAAGCATAATTACGAATTTACTTATACAAATTTTTTAACATTTAAAAAAAATGATAATTCTTCTAGTGGCTATGGGGCAGTTAATAAAATTGTTCTACCAAAAAAATTCACTTTTAGTACTTTTATTAAAAATACTTCACTTTGCACAAGCACAATGATAATTAAAAAAAAACTAGTTAAAAATATAAAATTTACAAATACTAAAATTTGTGAAGATTATTTTTTTAAATGCAAAATTTTAAAAAAAGTTAAGTATGCTTACTGTTTATCAAAAACGTTAACAAAATATAGAATAAGGCATGATTCACTGCAAAGTAATAGATTAAATAATTTTTATTGGATTTGGCATATAAATAAGAACTATAATAAATTTAATTTTTTTGAGAATTTAATATCGATATTACACATTTCTTTTAACTCAATAAAAAAATATGGATTCAAATAATATAGTATTATTTCTAATTTTAGTTAGTTTTGGTTTAATTTTTTATAAGTATTTTTATATCAATTTGAAAAAATATAATTCGAAAGTATTAATTGATGATGAATTTAAAAAACCACAAGCATTTCATGAAGTGCCAGTTTCAGTATCTGGAGGTCTCGGGCTTTACATTTCATTTATAATTTTCTCTTCATATTTATTTTTAACAAAAGAAATTATTTATTATGACTATTTATCATTTTGTACATTATTTTTTCTTCTAGGATTGTCGGATGACTTAAAATTTAACGTAAGACCAAAATTTAGGTTACTTACAATGATTATTTTGTTAATTGCTTTAGTTATATTAAATAAATTTTATATACAACATACGGGTATAGCATTTTTAAATAGGTTTTTAGAAATTGATATATTTTCATTATTTTTTGTAAGCTTGTGTTTTTTATTTATAGTCAACGGCAGCAATCTTATCGATGG